>Ga0068700_100228_pt1 | contig 37801 bp, 37 predicted proteins | sample CeladaPassaD2F04_FD_62229 | JGI IMG/M metagenome (GOLD analysis project Ga0068700, IMG submission 62229) | Cellulose-adapted microbial communities from the Joint BioEnergy Institute, USA - Passage D2F04 | ecosystem: Engineered > Bioreactor > Continuous culture > Unclassified | place: USA, Joint...
AGGAATGGGAGGCCATGGTGGCGGACGGCGTCGATCCCGGCATGGCCGCGCCGCTGACCTTCGACGGCAAAACCTACGGGATTCCCGGCGGCGTTCATTATTGGGTGGTGTATTACAATAAAAAGATTTTTGACGAGCACCAGCTGAAGGAACCGACCACCTGGGAAGAATTTATCGCGCTTTGCGATACGCTGAAATCCAAGGGGATCACGCCGCTGGGCCTTACCGTCACCGATTTCTGGCCGGGATTCATCTGGTTCGAGGATTTGGCGATCGGCATGCATCCGGAGTTTTATGAAAAATTGGTGATCGGCCAGGCGAAATACACCGATCCGGAAGCGGTCGAAATCATGGAACTGTGGAAATCGATGATTGACAAAGGATACTTCTCCCAGCCTCTCGATTTCAACAACGAAGTCGCTCCGGCCATGATGAACGGAGAGTTCGCGATGTACCTGAAAGGCACCTGGTACACCACCTTCTTCGAAGCCGTGGGGATGAAAGCCGGGGAAGATTACAGCGCTTTCATTCTGCCTTCGGTCAATCCGGCCAACGGCTACACGGTCATTTCGGAAGTGACGCCATTCCTGGTCTCCGAGCATTCCAACAACAAAGACAACGCCATCAAGGCGCTGGCGGCCCTGACCAAGAAAGAAGCGCACGAGAAGTGGCTCACGCTGTACGGGGGACTGCCGATTCGCAAAGATGTTGCGCCGAGCCATCCCGTTACCAAGAAGCTGGCCGAAGAAGTCAGCGGCAAAGGCTACAAATTGTACACCCGGTTCTGGGAAGCGACGCCGGCGGAACTTTCCGAGTACGCATCCAACGAATTTGTCCGCTTCATCCTCAATCCCGAGTCGTACATGGAAGTGCTGAACAACATCGAGGACAAGGCAGCACGTTACTGGGCGGAAAACAAGTGACTTCCGCTCGCCGCATACCCTGGGGAGGAGGTCATCTCCTCCCCAATCTTTTCCGGGAGAAAGGTGGGAACCATACATGACATACCTGAAAAAAAACTGGAACGCGCTGCTCTACGTTCTGCCCGCCGCCTTGTTCGTCACCGTGTTTTTCATCTACTCGGTCGTGTTCACCTTCGTCGTCAGCTTTTACCAATGGGACGGACTGAAGGCTCCGAAGTGGGTAGGATTGTACAATTACAAAATCATTTTTCAGGATCCGACCTATGTCACCTCCCTGTACAATACGGTGATCTGGGTTTTGCTGTCCTTGATCGTTCCCGTCGGGCTCGGATTGTTGCTCAGCGTATGGCTGCAAAAGCTGAAAGGCCAATTGGTGTTCAAAAACATTTTTTATTTGCCCTACGCGATTTCGCTGACGGTCGTCGGCGTCATCTGGGCGATGCTGTATTCCAAAACGGGTTTCAACCAGCTGCTCGTGTGGCTCGGATGGGAACATTTGACGAAAGATTGGCTGAACGTGCCGCCGTACAACACGTTTGCGATGATCATCGCCGCCATCTGGCAGGTGACGGGGACGAACATGCTCTTGTTTCTCGTCGGACTTTCCTCGCTGCCCAAAGATCCGTTCGAAGCGGCGGCGATCGACGGGGCGAACCGGTTCCGGATGTTTTTTCACGTCACCCTGCCGCTGCTCAAACCGATCACCATCGTCGTGGTGGGGATGACGCTCGTGAACAGCTTCAAAATCTTCGACGTCATCTGGGTCATGACGATGGGCGGTCCGTACCGTTCATCGGAAACGTTCGCGGTGACGATGTATCGGGAATCCTTCGTGTCGTTCAATTTCGGTCAGGGCGCCGCGATCGCCATCGTGCTGACCGTCGCCTCGATCCTGGTGTCGTGGTTCTATTTGAAAAAAACCATCGGAGAAGGTGATTGAATGCGCCGGCTCGCTTCCTTGCTGTCCTACATCTGCATATCCGTACTGGCGGTTTTGTGGCTTTTTCCGGTGATTCTGGTGCTGATGAATTCGTTCAAAACGCTGCAGGATTTCTCGCAGGGAGGGCTGTGGCATCTTCCGGAAGGTTTCGCTTTTTTCCAAAACGTGCGCGACGCCTGGGTGCTGGGCGGCCTCGGCCAAGGGTTCCTCAACAGCATCGCCTACGGGGTGATCGGCGCCGTCTGCAGCATTTTTCTGGCGGCGCTGGCGTCCTACGGTTTGGTCATTATGCAGATCAAAAGGGCGTTTTTCTGGTTTTTGCTCATTTACAGCGGAACGATTTTTCCGTTTCAAATGTATTTGATCCCGCTGTACATGGCCTATCGGAAAACGGGGCTGTTCAATTCGTTCGGGGGACTGGCGCTTTTTTACATCGCCATCTGCATTCCGTTTTGCGTGTTTTTGCTGCGCAACTTCATGCGGACGCTGCCTTATGAAGTGGTGGAAGCGGCGAGAATCGAAGGATGCTCGAATTTCACCGTGTTCTGGAAAATCGTGATGCCGATGTGCCTGTCGCCGATTTACGTTTTGTTTATTTTTCAGTTTACCTGGATTTGGAATGACCTGATCTTCGGCTTGACGCTCACGCAGTCGCCGGACATCCGGCCGATCATGGCCGGCCTGTCCTCGATGCAGGGCATTTTCTTCCGCACCGGGGTGACGACCCTGATGGCGGGCGTCATCATCACGTCGATCCCGACGATTCTCGTCTTTTTCCTGCTGCAGAAAAGCTTCATCAAAGGCCTGCAGCTTTCCGTCAAGGGTTGAGCGGCAAAACGGCCGCTCACGGATCATGGTTGCACGTTCATCGGCCGATCCAAGCAACGACATGCCCGCCCTGCAGGCCGGTTTTCCTGCGGGGACACGTCAGTCGTCCGATCCGTCCGACGGATGGTCGGATTTGTCCCCAAGGCGGTCCGATTCGTCGGCGGGGTGGGCCTTATCCGCAGCGGCATGTTCCGCTCCAGGCACGGGGTCGTCCTGTTTGGTATCCGGGACGGCCGCCGAGTTTGCGCGAGAGTCCTTCCCGTTCGACGAATCTGCTGCGCCTTCCGTTGAAAATTTTGCTTGATCCGCGGCCCATTGCGCCACAATGCGCTGCAGCAGCGACTCGATCTCGCGAGCCGTTTCCTCGTATTCCTGCCGGGAACCGCCGAACGGATCGGCGATATCGTATTTGCCGGACAGATCGTCATCCCGCAACAACTGCCGCTCTTCGTCGGTCAGAGGCTGACCGATCGCCAATTTCACGTACGCTTCGCTCTTTTTTTGCTGAAGCTCCCGTTCGCGATCGGCCTCCGCGGCATCGGCGAATGCCGCATACTCCTTCAGCGTGAACGTTTTGTCGACCGCTTCCGGAAACCGCTGCACGAGCTGCCGTTTGTGACTCATCGTCATCGTCAAAATCACGTCCGCCCAGGCCGCAAGTTCTGCGGTGACGCGGCGCGAAGCGAACGACCCGTCCCACCCGCGCTCCCGCAGCACGGATAACGAATGGTCGGACATTGGCAGTCCGTCGACCGCGGCCACACCCGCCGACCGGACTTCCAGCTGCAGCCCGGACTTTTTCGCCATGCCGCGCAGCAGCCCTTCCGCCATCGGGCTTCGGCACGTATTGCCCGTACATACGAATAGGATGCGCTTCATTGCCGTCTCCTTCCATCCTTTCCTCCGGACCGGCACGACGGCGCATTACGGACTTTTGACCAAACGGCGCCGTGGATCCGGAATGACCAAGCGATCATCACCAAGCGGTCATATGAGAAATTTTACACCAATCACAAGCAAAATAACACCGCCGAGCGCTTCTCCGTATTCGCCCAGCCAGGAGGACACGTGGCGTCCGAGCAGCAGTCCCGCCATGGACATGGCCAAGCCGAACGATCCGAACATCATCACCGCCAGCCAGACATCCGAGGCAAACAGACCGAGCGAAATGCCCACGGAAAACGAATCGATGCTCACACTGAGCGCAAACAGGATCAGCCCCAACAAGGACGCATGGTCGAACGACCGCACTTCTTCGCCGCGCAACGAACTGTAAATCATGTGCAGCCCGAGCAAGGAAAGCAGCCCGCCCCCGGCGATCAGGGCGACATCCCCGAGCAGCGAGCCGACAAATTGACCGGCCGCCATTCCCAACAGCGGCATCAAAATATGAAACAGTCCGACCACAACCGCGATTTTCAGCACGTCCAGCAGCCGAATGCCTTTCATGCCGATTCCGATTCCCAGTGAAAAAGCGTCCATGCCGAGCGCGATCGCCATCACGAGCATCGCCACCAGCTGACCCGAATCGAACGATAAATCCGGCATCACAGTCCCTCCGTGTCCGCATTACTCTTTATTTTTATGCGGACAAGGGAGAGAACATGTCTTATACGCGCCTTCCTCACACGCGCAAAATCCGTCCGGACGCCGCCTTTCTGAGACGGTTCATGACGGCGAGCCCGATGCCCGTTTCCGTCCAACCTTCGGCCACAATCACCTCGACGCCGCGATCGTCGAACTCGCGAAGGGCGCCGTACAGCCGGCCGGCCGCCTCGGCCGGATTCCGCAGCGATCCGTACGCGATGGCGACATCGGCGTCAAGCCGCGGCAAATGTTCGCTGAAGGCCAGCACGCCGGTTTTGGCCCCGCGTTCGGCGGCGGCCGCCAGTTCCCGCCGCATGCGTTCGATCACGCGTTCGGCCGAATCGCCGGCCACGACGACCATGGCGCCCTTCGGCGCATAGTGCGCGTACTTCATTCCCGGCGATTTGGGCGCAAAATCCGCGGCGGCCGCATTATGCAGCAACGCCTCGTCCAACGCCGCGTCAGGGGCGACCTCACGCAGCTGTTCCAGACTGATGCCGCCGGGGCGAAGCACTGTCACGCGCCCGTTGTCGTCCGCCTCCACCACCGTGGACTCCAGTCCGACGCCGGCCGGACCGCCGTCCAAAATGCCGTCGATGCGCCCGTCCAGGTCCTCGCGCACGTGCGCCGCCGTCGTGGGACTCGGGCGGCCGGACAAGTTGGCGCTCGGCGCGGCGACCGGAATTCGCGCGGCCTCCAAGAGCGCCAGCGCCACGGGATGCGCCGGCACGCGCACCGCCACCGTGGCGAGCCCCGCCGTTACGGAAGGCGCCACCCGGTCATGCCGGCACGGCAGCACGACCGTCAGCGGTCCCGGCCAAAACCGCTCCATCAGCCGTGCCGCCAGCGGAGAAATGCGCATCGCCAGCCGTTCCGCGTCGGCGATGCCCGCCACGTGCACGATGAGCGGATTGTCCGAAGGCCGCCCCTTGGCCGCAAAAATGCGGCGCACCGCTTCGTCGGAAGCGGCGTCCGCACCGAGCCCGTATACCGTTTCCGTGGGAAAAGCCACCGTTTTCCCCTCCCGGAGCCATGCGGCGGCTTCTTCGATCGCCCTGCGGTCGGCCGCGTCGCCGGACCCGAGCCTCCAATAGGTTGTCTGCATCGGCTGCGTCCATCCTTTCTGCGAGAGATCCCGGGGACCTGAAACGGACCTGACGGGGATCGTGTCAAAATTTCCGTTATCATGCGGGGTGAACCGCCATTATTCTATAGCCACGACCGGATGAATCCGAACGCATTCACGCCACCATGTTATTGGAACAGACCCTTCAGCCATTCGATCAGACTTTCCAGCAAATCGACGAGAAAAAACCGGATTTCCACCGAATCGCCGTCCGCGCTCGCGTCCGCATCGGCGTGCGGGTTCGTGCCGGACTTCGCGTGATCGCCGGCCCCCGCTCCACCGTCCCCGACACCGACGGACATATCGACGAAGCAGAGCGGCGGGAACAGCACACACCACCAGTTTCGTCCCTCGCCCTTGCCCAACGTCACGAGCAGCGCCTCATATTCCCCTCCGGGATACATGCGATTGTTGAACCATTTGGGAGGAAACGGCGTCGGCCCGAAACTCACCGTGTAATCCTTCGCATAACCGTACCGTTCCAGCACCTCTCCGACGATTCGTTCGATGTCGCCGATTCTCGCCCGCACTTCCCGCCGCGCCTGTTCGATATCGGTCGGCTGCAGCGCCCATTCGCGAATGTATTGGGACAGCGCATCCCTGACTTTGCGTTTGATCCATTGATCCTGCGGATGATCGGAATTGGCCAGAATGCGCAAGCGCACCGCCTGCTCGGGAATTCCCGCCTCGGCCAGCGCCGCGTCGGTCTTCTGGTATTCCCAGCACATCATCAGCATCAACAGCGAAAAAAAGGTCAACGCGTATCGGGATGCCGGTCTTCTCATGGTTCGATCGTCCTCTCTCTCAATCTATCAACCAGTATGGTCGCGATTGAGAGAGTCTATACCTCAATCCGGACGAATCCCGATCACATGCCGTTCCATCCCCGATAGGTCGCGAATGATGTCAACGACATCCCACGCGCCGAGGCCGCGCATCATCCCGGCGACCGCGCGAGCTTGTCCGGCGCCGGTTTCCATTCCGATCGCCCGGGGCAGCCGGTCGCGGGAGAAACTTCGCATCTGGTCGAACAGTCGGCGGTACAGCGCAAGTCCGTCGTCCCCGCCGTCCAGCGCCAGCTTGGGTTCATAGTCGCGAACTTCGCGCATGAGCCCGGGAATGTCTCCCGCCGGGATGTAAGGCGGATTGGACACGAGGATGTCGGCGCGGACGCCCGCCTCCGCCACCGGCGACCACAGATCGCCGCGCAGAAACCGGATGCGTTCCGCCACGCCATGCCGCGCCGCGTTGCTTTCCGCCACCCGCAGCGCTTCCTCGGACACATCGGTGGCGACGACGAGCCACTCCGGACGCAAGTGCGCAAACGCAACGGCGATCGCCCCGCTGCCGGTGCCGATGTCGACCAAGACCGGTGCGCCGCGAGCATGGGAGGATGGCCGCCGCGCGATCCGGTCCGCCTCCTCCAGCATGCGCTCGACGAGCAGTTCCGTTTCCGGCCGGGGGATCAGCACCGCCGGCGTCACGCGAAACGAAAGCCCGTAAAACGTCTCTTCCCCGGTAATGTACTGCACCGGCTCCCCTTGCGCTTTGCGCCGCAGCCAGGCCGACCATTCCTCCCAACGGTCGGAAGGAAACGGCTCGTTCCACCGCATCAGCAGTTCGCCGCGGCTCCACCCGGTCAAATGCGCGAGCAGCCGCAGGACGACCTGTTCAGGGTCCTGGGTCCGCGGGCCGGAATCGGCGGGCGGGACACGGTTCGCCGCATCGTTCCGCCGAATTGCCGGTTCGTCCCGGGTGCCGGCGTCGCCGTCCGACCACTCCCCCGCCGACCGCGCCGCCACCGACCGCAAAAAAGAAGAAGCCTGCACGTAGGCTTCCCGGATGGTGGCCGGCACGGCCGCCGAATGCCCGTCCGGACGTCCCCTGCCGCTCATGCCAGCGCCTCTTTTTTCAGCTGTTCGGCCTGCTCCGCCATCGTCAACGCGTTGATGATCTCGTCCAGATCGCCGTCGAGCACGGACTCCAGCCGGTGCAGCGTCAGTCCGATGCGGTGGTCGGTCACCCGGCTTTGCGGAAAGTTGTAGGTTCGAATGCGCTCGCTGCGGTCGCCGGTGCCGACTTTGCTTTTGCGTTCCGCTCCGTATTTCTCCTCTTCTTCGCGCTTCATTTTCTCATACAGCCGGGCGCGCAGCACCTGCATCGCGAGTTCCTTGTTCGAGTTTTGCGACTTGCCGTCCTGGCACGATACGACGATGCCGGTCGGCAGGTGGGTGATCCGCACCGCCGATTTGGTCGTGTTGACCGATTGGCCGCCGGGACCGCTGGAGCAAAACGTGTCGATGCGGAGATCGGATTCCTTGATCTCCACTTCGATTTCCTCCATTTCCGGCATGACGCCGACCGTCGCGGTCGAAGTGTGAATCCGTCCGCCGGACTCGGTCGTCGGAATGCGCTGCACGCGGTGGGCCCCGCTTTCAAACTTGAGTTTGCTGTACGCCCCTTTGCCGCGAATCATGAAAATAATTTCCTTGAACCCGCCGAGATCGCTGACGTGGGAGTCGAGCACTTCGATTTTCCACCCTTGCGATTCCGCATATTTGGTGTACATCCGGTACAAGTCAGCGGCAAACAGCGCCGCTTCGTCTCCCCCGGCGGCGCCGCGAATTTCCACGATGACGTTTTTCTCGTCGTTCGGGTCCTTGGGCAGCAGCAAAATCGGGATGCGCTCCTCCAGCGCCTCTTTTTTCCGTGTCAGTTCATCGACTTCCTGTTTGACGAGCTGCCGCATTTCGTCGTCCAGCTTTTCCCCGAGCATCGCTTTCGCGTCGGCCAGCTGCTCGACGGTCGACTTGTACTCTTTGTAAGCGTCGTATATTTCCTGAAGGTCGGACTGCTCCTTGGAAAGCTCGCGCAGCCGTGCGGCGTCGTTGACGACTTCGGGATCGCACAGCAGTTCGCTCAACTTTTCGTATCGGTCCGCCACGGCCTGCAAACGGTCCAGCATGGTGCCCACCCCTCCATTGCGACGTTGGTGTGTTCTTCTCTCATCTCGGTAGCCGCATCTTCGCCTGTCGCTGCATGCTCCGCCATTTATCCGCAACCACGTGTTCATTCCATGGTTTGTAACGCGGTTCATCTTTTTATTTTATGCCACCATGAAATCGGGAGTCAAATCATTCGCAGGGATGCGCAACCGCGATATTCGCGAAAGTTGTCCCCTGTATGGAGAGGATTCGTTCCGCCGACAGACCCGAAACTTGTCCCGTAACATGAAAGAACGCCCCGCCGTTGACGGGGCTTTTGCGTATTCGGGCACCAACCATCGACGCCTCGACGGAATCGGGCATCTTTTCACGGATGCCCACATTCCCCGGGCGTAATCCCGACCGGATAGGCTGTATGTCAACAAGACGCCGTTCTACGAATCGTGTGACGTGGATGCCGGATTCCACGGGCTGCCGGGTCTCATGCCGGCGTTCACGGCAATATGAGCAGCGTACTGCTGTCTTCATCATGGTGACGCAGGTGCAGGACGACGGTATCGACTGGCAACCAACGACAGCAGGCAGTCCTTGTGCTCACATCACATGTTCTTGTTCAGCTTGGAACCGACGATGGTGCTGCCTTCCAGCTCCTTCTCTTTGCGGATGATTTCATCGATCGATGTTTTCAGCGCCGCTTGCGGACCTTCAAAATGCTTGTTGTAGTACAAAAAGTCCATCAATATCAGCAGGATGAACATGCCGACCAGCGTGTAGCCGGCGTTTTGGTTCGGCGGAATGACCATCAGGATGCTGATGAACACGATCCACAGGCAGACGATGATGCCGATAATATCGCTGAATTTGCCAAGATTCCAGGGACCGAGGTGTTTGTCCTGAAAAATGCCCCTTTTCTTGGCGACCAATTTGAGGAACACCGGAATGCCGTATGCGATATAAAGCCCCACGACGCTGATGCCGGTCAGGAACACGATCGTTTCGATCGTCGACTTGGGATTGACCAATTTGATGATGTAATCGATCAAAGCGAGCGCAAACGACAGTACGACGACCAGCCAGATCGCTTTGGCGGGCGTTCTGTATTTTTTGGAAATTTCCGCCCAATGTTTGCTGAACGGCATGCCCTTGTCGCGGGAAAAAGCGTACATCATCCGGGAAAAGGAAGTCACCGAAGACAACCCGCAGAAGAACATGGCGAACGTGACCAGCCACAGAACGGCGGTGCCAAACGTGCCGCCCAGCGCTTCGCTGATGATGTAGATGAAGGCATTGTCGGCAGCGACGGCTGCGCCCGCATCCTGAATGGACAGCGTCACAAACGCCAGCATGATAAACCCGAACACGAAAGAGTATGCGACCGCCAAATAAATGCCCCACGGCGCCCGGATGCGCGGATTGACCGTTTCCTCAATGGTGTGCGCCGACGCGTCGTATCCCGTATACGTCCACTGCGCCTGCAGCAATCCGATCAGGAAGGCGAGGAAATACGGTTTGTCGGAGAAGGATTCCCCTACTTTGAACAGGTATTCCACCGGCTGGAGACCGCCTTTGCTGAAAGCGGCGAGAGAAAACACGAGAATGAGGACGACGATGATATGGTACCATGCGGAAAAATCGTTCAATCGGGCCACCACCCGGATTCCAACGTGGTTCAGAATGCCGTGCAGCAGCAAAATGACGAGGAAGACAATGAGCGTGGTCGTATTGGTGGTGGTGTAACCGAACAATTCAGCAAGCAGAGGATCGGCGAAAAGCGCGCATGAATAATCGATTCCCGCCACAATGCCGACTTGGCCTATCAGGTTGATCCAGGCCGTGTACCATCCCCACCGTTTGTTCCCCAAGATGGCCGCCCAGTGATACAACGCCCCGGCTGTAGGAATGGCGGATGCGAGTTCGGCCATCGTCGCCGCCACGAGCAGCACGAATATCGTGACCAGCGGCCAGCCGAGTCCCATCATGCCGGGACCGCCGTACGTCAGCCCGTGCCCGTAAAGCGAAACCGCTCCCGTCAAAATGGAGATGATGGAAAACGAAATCGCAAAGTTGGAAAATCCGCCCATGCTGCGCAACAATTCCTGTGCGTAACCAAACCGGTTCAATTCCCGTTTGTCCTGAAGCAGCTGCTGATCCATATCCTGATTTCGACTCATGGAATGACCTCCATTCAAATGAAATCTTGACGGTAATGCCGGATCAATTTCATGCTGCCGTGAAACTTGAAAATGCGTTCAAATTGGAAGTGCGGCAAAATTTGCGGCAAAAGGCAAAAGTGCGGAAGCGCCTGATAAAGAAAGTGCCGGTTCAGGCGTTAACCCAGGAAGCTTTCATGTTTGTCTTCGTCGAATTTCTGGATGTTTTTCGTCGCGATGACACCGATTCCGATGGCCACAAAACAAGCCAACAGAACCAAAATGATCCCGAGCGCCAAGCTTTTCACCCCCTGTCCGTGCGTCCGGTTTCTGCCGGATTCCGATGATTCGCCGGAGTCATATGATGCTATGGCTGAAATGGATGGCTGAAATGATGTGACGGCGTCAAATGACCAGTTTCACGCCGCTGGCTTTTTGTTCCAGCATGGTTTTCAGCATCGTGCCGATATGGGCGCCGGCTTCGACGGGCGGCGTGCCGCCTTTGTGAATATTCGAAATGACCGTGCGGTCGGATTCGACAATGCCTTTGCGCGGACGATAGCACATGTAGGCGCTCATCGATTCGGAAGAGACGAGGCCGGGTCTCTCCCCGATGAGCAGCACGAGCACTTCCGGCTGCAAAAGTTCGCCGATATGATCCATGACGGCGACGCGGCCGCCTTTGACAAAAAACGGAGTTCCCCACGTCAGCCCGTACGAACGCAGCGAATCGAGCAGCGCGGGATAGACGTCGCGCAAATTCGCCTCCACCGCGTTGGCGCTCAATCCGTCGGACACGACGATCTGCACCTGCGGCTTCATTTTGCATCTTTGCCTGATGAGCGCGACGCCCTCGTCGGTGATGATTCGGCCTTTATCCGGCCTTTTGAGATAGTTCTCCGTGTTTTCGTAGAAGGTTTCCACCGTAAATAGTGAAAATTCGTCGAGCAGCTGTTGGCTCACTTCGCCATACACCGAATCCACGGCCGCCGCGTGGTCGATGCGCAGTTTGAGCATCGCCGAAGTCAGCGGCCTCGTGCCCGCGCGCCATACCCCGATTCGCGCCGGGGTGCTTTCGACCAGTTCCTTAAGCCCTTCGGGCCACTTCGGATTCGGCACCGCGATGCGCCGCGTCCCGGCGGAAGCCGCGCCGCCTTCTTCCCCGGCTTCACGCGAACTTCCAAAGACGCCGGCATGGCCGGCAGTTTGGCCGGAGAGAACGGCGGAACCGTCCCGGCCTGGCATATGGCCGGAGGCGGCAGAATGGACGGAGACGGTAGTCTGGCCCGAGACGGCAGATTGTCCCGAGGCGGCCGCCGGGGAACCGGGTGTTGCCGGGGAAACCGCTGCGGCCGGGGAACCGGCCGATAAACCGGATGAGGATCGGCAAGCCGCCGAGGGTTGAGCCGCGCCGCCTGTCCCGTGCCCCAATTGTTTTTGCAATTCGGACATCACGATGTCGACCAATGTTTCCAGTTCAATCGATGGTTTCACGCTTTTTCACCCCTTCCTTGCGGCAGATTAAAGGAAAATGGAGGCGTCTCCGGCGAGCGGAGTCAATTTCCCGTTTTCCATCAAGCCCATCTTCTCCAGCCAACGTTCAAACTCGGGAGCCGGGCGCTTGCCCAGTGTTTCCCGCAGCGTCGCGATATCGTGATAGCTGGTGGACTGGTAATTCAGCATGCAGTCGTCCGCCATCGGCACGCCGATCAAGTAATTGACGCCGGCGGCCGCGAGCAGCACCGCGAGATTGTCCATGTCGTTTTGATCCGCCTTCATATGGTTCGTGTAACACACATCCACGCCCATCGGCACATATTGCAGTTTGCCCATGAAATGGTCTTCGAGGCCGGCGCGGATCACCTGTTTGCTGTCGTACAAATACTCCGGCCCGATAAAGCCGACGACGGTGTTGACGATAAACGGTTTGTAGCGTTTCGCGAGTCCGTAACATCTCGCTTCCAGCGTCACCTGATCGACGTCGTGATGCGCTTCCGCCGACAGCTCGGAACCTTGGCCCGTTTCGAAATACCACAAATTCGGCCCGGTGGACGTCCCTTCCTTGCGGATCAGCGCGTCCGCTTCATCGAGCAGTTCCACGCTGATGCCAAACGCCTTGTTGCCGAGCTCCGTTCCCGCCAGACTCTGGAACATCAAATCCGCCGGCGCGCCAGCGCGAATGGCGCGCATCTGCGTCGTGACGTGGGCGAGCACGCAATTTTGCGTCGGAATGTTCCACTTGTCCATCACTTCTCTGGTGGCGTGCATAATCTCCTTGACGCTGTCCACGGTGTCGATGACCGGGTTCACCCCGATGACGGCGTCGCCGATGCCGTACGACAGCGCTTCGTACAGGGATGCCTTGATTCCCTGAATGTCGTCGGTCGGATGATTCGGCTGCGCCCTGCCGGCGAGCACGCCCCTTTGTCCGATGGCGATGTTGCAGCGGGTGACCACTTCGATTTTCGCCGCCGCCTGAATCAGGTCGAGATTGGTCATGATTTTGGCCACGGCGGCCACCATTTCGCTCGTCAGTCCGCGGCTGACGCGGCGGATTTCCTCGTTGCCCGTGTTGCTGTCGAGCAAAAACTCGCGCAGTTCGGCGACCGTCCAGTTTTTGATGCGGTCGTAGATTTTTTCGTTCACATCCTCTTCGATGACCCGCGAAACCTCGTCCTCTTCCGGAGGTATCAAAGGATGGTTGCGAATATCGGCCAGCGTGAGATCGGCCAGCACATACTTGGCCGCGATGCGTTCGCGGGAATCGGCGGCGGTGATCCCCGCCAGCTGGTCGCCGGACTTTTCTTCATTCGCCTTGGCCATCACTTCCTTCAAACTGGAAAACTGATAGGTCTTGCCGAGAACCGTCGTTTTCATGTTCATGCCGCTGTCCCCCCTGTCGTTGAAGGATTTACTGAAACACGAGCGTTTTCACGATGACGGGAATCATGGTGCCGGAAATCGGTTCGCCCAAATCGAGATAATCGCCGTGCTCGACTTTCACCTGATCGATGCAAATGATGCGCGGCTGGCCGCCGCACAGTGCGGCGAGCGATTGGCCGAGCGCCTTGGCCATGTCGTTTTCGCAGATCACGACGAGCGCGCCGGCGTGCGGGCAATGCCGCTTGTATGCGCTTGCAATCCGCTCGGACAATCGCTGCAATGCGGAGTATGAGCAGTAGCGGAGTCCGCTGAGGGCGACGGCAAACGGCGCTTCGTTCCCCGCTCCGTTTCCTGCCCCGTTTGCCGCTTCGCCGCCCGGCCCGGAGCCGTAAAGACGGGAGCCGGTTGCGAAAGCCGCGTCCACCGATTGCGCAAGCAAACCGTCATCCGCCACGGAAGCCTCGGTCAGTTCCAGTTTCTGCACGGGCAAATTGCGGATCGGCAAGAGCGACGCATCGATATGTATCGTCGCACCGCTGATTTCGGTGCTCTGCATGCCGGCCCCGATCACAGTGGCGCGCACGGTCTGGCTCGGTTCCGCAAGCCGGAACGGACCGCGTGCGCACTCTTCTTTCAGCGTGCCGGCCAGCAAGGGGCCGATGTCGCCATAGACCGCCGCCTCTTCCAAACCGGCAGGCATCGGCTGTTTCATCAACTCGCCAACCCCTCCCGAAACCATCAGTTCCTCGATGTCCGGGACATGCGCGGGAGGTTCTCCGAGGATGAGCAACTGCGCCGCCGGGTCCGGGCCGCCCCCGCCGAGAACGGAAAGCATGCTCCGGTTCAGGCTCGCCGCGATGTCTTTCAGCCGCTCGAACGAGACGCGGCCGCCGGCTTCCAGCGCAAATCCTTTCGCCTGCAGCCAGGGTGCGATTTGCGCGGATACCGACAAGATTTCTCCCGACCGGGTGAGTCGGATCAGCCGTCCCCCCACGTGAAACGTCACGGTTCCGATCAGTTTGCCGCGATGGAAAAAGGCGGTGTTGGCCGTTCCCCCGCCGATATCGACATTCGCCACGACGCCGCGAATGTGCCGGGATCGCTCTTCCGCTCCGGAACCTTTGCCGGCGAGCAGCGCTTCCAGATCGGCCCCGGCCGTGGCCACGACGAAATCTCCCGACCGTTCCGCCACGAGATTCAGGATTTGTCTGGCGTTCTTTTTCGTGGCGGTTTCCCCCGTGATGATGACGGCTCCGGATTTGATGTCCGAAGGTTGAAAGCCCGCCGCTTCGAATTCTTTCTTGATGATGGCAGACATTTTCTCGGCGTCGATTTCCTCCGCATTTCGGAGCGGAGTGCTGTATATGCCGCTCGCGTAGAGCAGTTCCCTCTCCACAATGCTGAATTTGGGAAGGGAAAACCTGCCGGAACTGCGGGCCAGGCGAAGCCGGCTCACAATCATTTTGGTCGTGCTCGTTCCGAGGTCGATGCCGGCGCTGATAATCCACTGCGGTTCCGTCATCCGCTTTTTCCCGTCCCTTGCAGACTCCCGCTTTCCGCCGACAAGATTTGCCGGGCGACCGTCTCCATCGGAACCCGGGACGACATGCTCTTGCGCCGCAGACATTGGTAGGCTTCCTCTTCGTCCATGGCGTACAGGGCCATCAATCTTCCTTTTGCCCGTTCGATCGTTTTGCGGTTTTCCAACGCTTGTTCCAAATCGCGAATATCCGTTTTCAGCGCTTCCATCCGCTCTTTTTGACTCAATGCGATTTCCACCGCCGGGAACAAATCTTCCTCCGTCACCGGTTTGACCAGATAAGCGGAAACTCCGGCATTGCGCGCCTCGGAGACGAGTTCTTTCTGGCTGTATGCGGTCAACAGCAAAATAGCCGGGGCATATTTCTTGTTGATGATCTGCGCCGCCTTGATCCCGTCCATCACGGGCATCTTGACATCCATGATCAACAAATCCGGCTTGTGTTGGAACGCGAGCGCCACCGCTTCTTCCCCGTTTTTTCCTTCCGCGACCACTTCATATCCGCCATCCTCGAGAATTTCCCGGATGTCCATGCGGATGATCGGATCGTCGTCGACGACAATGATTTTGCATGGATTCATGGACGTGACTCCTTTCCAAGCGGAAATGTGATCCGAATGTCGGTCCCCCGGCCGGCGGCCGTCATCGTCAGCTTGCCTCCGAGATCTTCCTGCACGAGCGTTTCCACGATTTTCATCCCCAAATTCGTTTTGGAGGGAACCTGGACGGAATCGATGCCCACGCCGTCGTCGACTACGTTCAGGTGGACGAAGCCTCCGATTTCTTTCAGCGATACGGCAATGTGACCGTGCGTCCGTTCGGGAAAAGCGTGCAGGACGCAGTTCTGGATCAGTTCATTGGTGACAAGCGCGAGTGTGGTCGCCCGGTCGGGAGCGATATATAAAGGTTCCGCGTTCAACGTGAACCCGATCGACAATCCCGGCTTGACCATGGAGGAAAGGTTGATTTTGACGATGCGCTCGATCACTTCTTTGAAGTCAATGACGTCCAGCCCGTCATAGGCGAGAATTTCGTGGATGACCGCAATGCTGTTGATGCGGTTGATGCTGTCGTGGAACACTTTTTTCGCTTCGTCGGATTGCGTCCGGCGCATCTGCAGCCGCAGAAGGCTGGATACCGTTTGCAGGTTGTTTTTGACGCGGTGGTGAATTTCCTTGATGACGGCGGATTTGATCATGAGCTGCTTTTCCTTTTCTTTCAGGTCGGTCACATCGCGCAGCAGCATCAGGCCGCCGACCGCTTTGTGTTCGCGGATCAGGGACACCAGCTTGACCTCGATGCAGCGGGAGCCGTACTGAATTTCCTCGCACAGCATGCCTCCCGACTGCTGCACCGTTTCCTCGGAAATGATCCCGGGGAACAGGCGGCCGATCGGCGCCCCCTTGACCGGACCCGCGTATCCGATATGGTTCAGCAAATCCATCGCCCGCGCGTTGGTGAAATTGACCCGGTACCGCTTGTCAAACAGCACGATGCCCTCGTGCATCAGCGACGGCACGGTGCCGTCGGCGATCGCCAGATGCAAAAGCGTCTGGCTGAGCTGTTCGGTCGTTTCCATGAGCAGCTCCACATTTTTCTCCTGCTCCACTTTGGCGGAAATGTCCTGCTCCATGATCAGGGCGCCGATCGTTTTGCCCTGCGATCCCCGGATCGGGATCACGTTTTGCTGCATCGCGATCTGCTCTTGGGAGATGCCCCTGGAACCGAGCACCGGCTGGCCGGACAACAGGCAAAACAGCACCGCCGGCTCGTTCATCGCGTATGCCAGCTGTCCGACGACCGACGTTTTGTACAGCGAAGGGGCGGTCGACGGATGCGCCTGCGCCACGACCAGCGCTTTCGTTTTGTCCGGAAGGGGACAGTCGATGAACACATCGGCCTGGGAAATATCCGCAAACATTTGCAAATGCCCGGCCAGTTCCTCGATCGCCCGGATGTCCTCGTCCAGCAAGGTGGTGTTCCGTTTGCAAAGTTCATAAATCGACAGCGTCACCGCGGCCCCCCGCTTTCTCCGGAGCCGTTTCCAGAACGTCCGTCCGCTAATTTTTCCTCTGCAAAAGCTATTCCCAAACAACCGGCCAGATGCCTCCGAAGCCGCTCCATTCCTTCCATCGTCACGGAGGATACCGCGAAGATCTCTCCTTCCGGAAGGGAAGAGCGGAGCATTTGCGCCGCTTTCGGCACATCGGCGTCCGGACGATCGATTTTGGTGATGACGCCGATGGCGGGAACGGGAAACCCTCCGGCAAAGCCGGGCGGGAAATAGTTCCGTTCTCTCGTCGCGTCATGCGCCAGAACGATCAGAGCCGCCTCGAACGAAGTCGCCATCAGCGAACGGTAAAACAACGGATTTTCGCTGTATTCTCCGGGGGTGTCGATCACCCAGTCCGCATACTCCAGGCTCTGCGTTTTGCGCGCCGGCTCCGGGTTCCCGAACAGCGCGCGGACGAGAGAAGATTTGCCTGCGCCGACCGCTCCGATAATCATCGCTCGTTTCATCCCGTCACATCCTCATGTCACGACCTCGTGAGCAAAGCGGGGGTGAACTGCAGCACTTCGCGCAGAAAACGGTTCACTTCGGCGAGCGCCATTTCGACGGCGGCCACGTCTCCGGTGACGACGAGAGAGCCGGTGAACCGGTCGAGATAACCGAGCCGGACATCGGCCGCTTTGGTCGCGATGTCCGCGGCGATAATCGCCGTTTCCGTGGGCGTCAGCGTCAGGATGCCGATCGCTCCCGCTTCCTGGATGCCCAGCTTGGTATAGAGGGAAACGTCGGGATTGGCGATGACGTGGGCCAACGTCACCTGTTTGCCGGGAACGTATTCATGGATCGTCCGCGGTTTTTCCTGCTCCACCGTCGTCTCCCTCCTGACAGTCCATGGGCTGCTGTTCCGGCGGCAGGCCGTCCGCCACGACTTCGTACGAGTCGACGATGCCGACGATGATCGCGTCGATCGGCACATTTTTCTGGCGGAACAGCACTCTCGCCGGATTTCCCCGGGACACGATCACTTTTTCGCCGATGCCCGCCCCGATCCGGTCCGCCGCGATGACCGGCTGCCCGTTTTCCCGCTCTTTCCAGTCGAGCGGCTGAACGATCAGCAGCTTCAGATTTTCCATGCCCTCTTCCTTTTGCGTCGCCCACACGTTCCCCACCACCACGCCGAGAAACATGAACCTCACCCTTCATTCGAGAATCGGATGCGCATACCCTTTTCCTTGAGCAAATCTTTCGCCAGTGGGGAAATGAGGCAGCCGGGCCGCACGATCAGCGTTTTCACCGACCGTTCGGACAATGACCTGACGACGCGCTCGGAAACCAGTTTTCCGGAAAAATGGCACGTTTCCCCCTCGTGAATCTCGTGAACCGCTGCCGATGGCGACGAAAACGGCGCCGCCGGCTTCACACCGCTCGGCCCTGCAGACGCGGCCGCGGACCGGGTTGTCGACGGTGTTGCGGAGAGATGGCGCGGCGCGGGGCTTCCGGCATGGTCTGTTCCTGCGGCCAGTTTTCGCAAGGCCGCGTCCGCGAGCGCGCTTTGCCGGACAAAAGCGATGCCAAGCTCCTTCATTTGCCTGACGTAGCCCGCGAACAGTCGGGAGTACGGCAAGGGGAGAGCGGACGCATGCAAGGTGCGGCGATCGGCACGCCTGATCCCCGGACTCGGGCCGTCTTCGCCGACCAGCACCCATTTGTTCAGCAGCAGCGCGGAATGGACGATCTCCGCCTTGACGGAGCCTTTCATGCCCATGGCGATGCGCGCGGCATTGTCCAGATCGAGTTCGGGAATGACGATGCCGTCGTACTCCTTCGGCAATTCGATGGGGGCGGGAGCGTATTCGTCCGCGCAGATCGCTTTTCCCCTTCCGGCACATTCGATCCGGTGCATGCCGATCCAGGCGGACGTTTCCCCGTCGAGAAACATCCTGTCGCAGCAAACCCCGTGCCGTTCGAGCAGCCGAAATTGATCCTCAAATCCGTCCTGCGCGGCGCTGTCGCAAAAAATATACAGCACCTTCGCCTTCGGAGCGGGCGACTCCGGCTGCCGCGGTTCCCGCGGCCATTGGGCGAGCACGTCCCGCACGATCTGTTCGACCATCTGCCTGATGCTGTTGTCCATCGGCTCATCCCTCCGTTCCGCGGCGCATGACACCGTTGACGCCTACCAGCCTGACTTTGTCCCCCGTATTCAAGCAAGCGGCGTTCGCTTCATCCAAATCGATATGAAAATCGAGCGAAAAGTTCGGGCTGACCCGCACGGCCACATCGGCAAAAATGACCGGCCGCACCCCGTCCGCCTGCAGCATGATCGTGTCGCCGTCGCGCACCTGAAAAGCGGCCGCGTCGTCGGGGGACATGTGCACGTGATTTTTGGCGATGATCACCCCGCTGTCGAGCGCAACAACTCCGCGGGGACCGGTAACCGTAATGCCCGGCGTGCCGTCCAGGCGGCCGGAAAGGCGGACGGGAGGATGCACGCCGAGCGCAAATCCGTCCGTCCGCGAGATTTCCACCTGGGTCCGCCCCCTGGCCGGACCGAGCACTCTGACCCCGCGGATCGAACCTTTCGGCCCTTCCAGGGTGACGGTCTCTTCCGCGGCGAACTGGCCTTTTTGCGACAATTCGCGCATGGGGGTCAGCCGGTATCCCGGCCCGAACAGTCTTTCCACGTCTTCCGGCGACAAGTGAATGTGGCGGTTCGACACGCCGACCGGGATGGCCGGGAGAGCGGGCGGACGATCTTCTTCGCCGGATACGACCACGACGGGGATCCCCCGCGATTTGAGAAAATCTTTTGCCGCCGGAGTCAGCAAGTCCCCGGGGGCAATCCGGAACGGAGCGGCAATGCCTTTGGGCAGCATCGCCCGCAGGTCCGTTTCAGTGATCAGTGCCATTCGCGCGTTCCACTACCCTTCGAGTTTGGGCAAAATGTATTCGATATCCGAATGCGGTCTCGGGATGACGTGCACGGAGATCAGTTCGCCCACTTTCTCCGCCGCCGAGGCGCCGGCGTCGGTGGCCGCCTTGACGGCGCCGACATCGCCTCTGACCATGACGGTGACGAGCCCTCCTCCGACATGCACTTTGCCGATCAGCCGGACGTTCGCCGCCTTGACCATCGCGTCCGCGGCCTCGATCGCCCCGACCAGTCCTTTCGTTTCCACCATGCCCAATGCGCTCATTTCTCCTGCCATTTTGGTTCCTCCTCATTCTTTCAAAATTGTATGGATTCAAGTGCGGGAAGTTAGCGATTGATCATATCACGATGAAATCTTCATTTCCGACAACACCTTCCGGACGATTTCCATCACCGCCTGTCTGTCGATGGCCGGATGCCCGCCGGAAGTTTCGCTGTTTGCGGGCTCCGCGGGCTCCTCGTTCATTTCGCGTATGCCGAAAGCGACCCGCTTGATGTTCAGCAAATGCTGAGGCCCGATGTTGTCCGAGGTGATGTTGTTGCCGAACGAGCCGCAACCGAGCGTCATGGACGGGAAAATGCCGGTCGTGGCGCCGATGCCGCCGAAAGTTGTGCCCGTGTTGACGACGATTCTCGAAGCCGGTTTTTCCAGTCCGAACGCCTCGATCACCTCCGGGTCCTCGCAATGAATGCCGAGCGTATGGCCGAGCCCGCCCAGTTCCAGCAATTCGATGCATTTGGCGCAGCCTTCGCGCCAATCCTGCACGGTATAAAAGGCGAGCACGGGGCTCAGCTTTTCAATCGAAAACGGCGCGTCCTTGCCGACTTTCGTTTCTTCCGCGATGAGCAGCCTTGTGCCATCCGGCACGCGGACTCCGGCCATTTCCGCGATGCAGCGCGCCGATTTGCCCACGACGGCCGGATTCAACCCGGAACCGGCCATCAGGACGGCCTCCACTTTGGCTTTGTCCGTTTCGTTCAGAACATGCGCTCCCTGCTTTTTGAACTCCTCGATCAACTGCCGTTTCACGGCCTGGTCTGCGACCACCGCCTGCTCCGACGCGCAAATCGTCCCGTTGTCAAAACATTTGCTTTCCACGATGTGGCGCACCGCTTCCTTCACATTGGCGGACGCGTGGACATAGACGGGAACGTTGCCCGGACCGACGCCAAACGCCGGTTTGCCCGAACTGTATGCGGCCTTGACCATGCCGGAACCGCCCGTCGCCAGGATGAGATCCGTCAGCTTGTGCGTCATCAATTCGCGGGTGGCGGCCATGGTAGGTTGGGTAAGACAGTGAATGATGCCCGGCGGGGCTCCCGCCCGTTCGGCGGCTTCCGCCATCACCCTGGCCGTTTCCGCGCAGCAGCGGACCGCCGACGGGTGCGGGCTGAACACGATCGCGTTGCGCGCCTTGACGGCGATCAGCGATTTGAAAATGGCCGTCGAAGTCGGGTTCGTCGACGGGAGAATGCCCGCCACGACGCCGACCGGTTGGGCCACTTCCCACACTTTCGCCTGTTCGTCCCTGCGGATGATGCCGACCGTCTTCATGTCCTTGATCGCGCCGTACACTTGCCTCGCGACGAACAAGTTTTTCCGCTTCTTGTCGGCGGGGATGCCGAACCCGGTTTCTTCCGACGCCATCCGGCCCAGCCGTTCCGCTTCTTTTTCCGCTGCCGCGGCCATGGAGCGGACGATGGCGTCGATTTGCGACTGGCTCATTTTTTCCAGCGCCTTCTGCGCTTCCTTTGCCTGCGCAAGGCAGTTCCGCACCTCCTGGATCGATTGGAGGTCCGGATCCAATGTCATCATGTTTGATCACCCTTTCGTGCGGCGGCTTCTCCGATCAAGCGCACCAACTTCTCCTTGCCCGCCATGCTGATTTCGCGCCCGGTGAGCGGGAAGTTCGCGATGCTTCTGGCCAGCTTGCGTAGCGCGGCCACCGGCATGCCGGCAAGCCGTTCCGGGTCAAGGACCGCTTCATCCGGTTCGGCCGGTTCCGGATCGGTCCCGGCTCCGGAAGATGGCGCAGCGGCAAGAGATCCCGGCGGAGTGGCGGCAACCGATGGGTCCGTCGCGGATATCGCTGCCTCAGAAGCGGCAGCCGGAGCGGATTCCTCCGAAGGGGACGCCGCCGCCGACCGCCGCCTCAGAAATTTCGGCACGCCCTCCGGATCGGGCCGCGGGATGACATGCGAGCCCAGCAGCTTGCCGACGCGGCTCGCCTCGGAGGCTCCGGCGTCGACCGCGGCCCGCACGGCGGCGACGTCGCCGACAACATACACGGTCACGATGCCCGCGTCGATTTTCTCGTACGGCCACACCTTGACGTCGGCCGCCTTGGCCGCCGCATCCGCGGCCGCGATCAATGCGGCGACCCCCCAGGTTTCGATCATGCCCAGCGCATCGTATGCTTCCCGCACCGTTCATCCTCCTTCCGGGTCACATTTTGATCGGATCGCGGGCAACGCTCGTCACCGCTTCCTCAAACGCCCGTGCCGCCGCGGCGCAGGCCGACTGGCTGCCCGTAAGCAATCCGCCCGCAAAGTTGGTCTCGGTCGGCGGACCGTAGAACTGGCGCATTTGCACGTCGGCGGCTTTCAACGCGGCGTCGAGACCATAGACCGCTTCGAGTGGAGGCGCGATCAAATACGCAACAGGCTCCCCTTCGTTAATGCCCGCCAGCTTGGACAAATAGGAACCTGTCCGGGACACCACATGCGCATAATAAGCGTGCGTGCCTTCCTCGTTCAGCGCGTAGAAGCACGCTTCGTGCTCCATGAACGAGACGGCCGCCTCAAGGCCGCTCTTCACTTCCGCTGGCGTTTCCCCGCCGATGATGCCGATAAACTCGCCCGACAGCGGGCCTGAAGCATGTCCCGATCCCGCATAAAACGACTTGGCGTACACGACTTCCACCGCCGCTTTCTTCGTCGCCTCGTCGATCGCCGTATAGCCGACATCATCGATGGTGGAAGTCAGCATGCCCAAACTTCGGATGTTCGGCTTCAAGCCGAGAAACTCCGCAAAACCGGCATCGACGTTGGGGATGATCCGGACGGCGAGAGGGATCGCCCTGATCGGCTTCTTGCTCATTTCACCTGTCCTCCTCCATTTCGGTTGTGGATGCGACAAAGCCCCGAAAGCAAAAAGGCGCCTCGGCAAAGAGAAGTCTTCCATTCTCCACCAAGGCACCATTGCCTGATCCAATGTATTCACTTTTTTCACAAGCGCTCTTCGGCATCATGTATTTTCGTCCATTTCGATTTTATACGAAAGTTCGCAACTTCGCAACCGCTTTCATCGAGTCCCCAGAGATCTCGCATCCGATTTCCCGTATTCAATCCCATGTTGATCATCGCCATGATGTGACATCCTCCATGTCATGATTTGACATCAACTTTCTTCATACGTTTCTTCATTTTGGGACCATTTCCTGCTCATTTCCAGCGAAAATGGGAATTTGCTTGTCTGGCTAAAATCCTCCCTTTTGTAACTCCACAATTCAGGTTTGAGCCTTTCATTCAAACGAAACGCGAGATTTCTGTCGGCAGCATTCTTATATGAGTGGACGCGATGATCGTGCGGTGAAAGGGTTATTCTGATGTGGAATGCTGTTGCGGGATCGTGTCACGGTGGGGCGGAAGTTTGCGGCATTGTCCGGTACAACATTGCACAAAGTGCAACAGATCCATCAGTTTGGCCTCATTTGGGAACGTAGAGTTGCACAAAGTGCAATAGTTTCATCCAAAAAGCCCTCTTTTCCGCACAAGAGTTGCACTTTGTACAAATTTTTCGCGCATATTTTCCATATATTGGTATATTCGTCGAAAACAATTGTACAAAATGCAGCTGATCCTTCAATTCTGCCTCATTTGAGGCAAAAGAGTTGCGCAAAGTGCAACTGTTGCCCCCAAACACGGATGTCCGTCAGCGCGTCTGACGATATCCGGATGGAGCACACGTGTTCCAATTGATCCCCTCAACCTTCTATGGTAAAATATAAGAACAACCGTTCGTAATTTTCGACGTAATCCTATTGTTGTGATCTAGTTGGAGACTTGCAACAAAAATTGGAGGGGTAGCGGTGTCGATCGAAGAGCGTTTGGATCGCTTAGAACAGCTTGTCGTTCAATTGATTCACATGGTTGGCGAAAACAATAAAATTGTTAAAGATTTGAGTCAACGTATGGACAGATTGGAACAGCGCATGGACAAATTGGAACAGCGCATGGACAAATTGGAACAGCGCATGGACAAATTGGAACAGCGCATGGACAAGCTGGAACAGCGTTTTGATGAAGAAAGTGCGCTGAGCCAGCGGCGGCACCAGGAAGTGATCAAAGAAGTTCGAAACTTGAATTTCGAAGTCGATTATTTACGTAATCAAACCTCCAAACACGATATGGAAATCCATAAGATCAAACAACTCCAAGCGGCTTCCAACTAATCAAAATACAAGAATGCCCCGCCGGCGGCGGGGCTTCATTGCATTTTCGGTCATCTTCACCTCGTCTCGATCCAAAGTACAAATCATGCTCCCCGACTCCCCAAAAGGGGATAGTTCGGTCTTTCTGTCGGCCTGTTCGGTACGCCTTTACAATATGAGCGGCTTCGGGGATGAGCGAGGTTGGGCTGAGCGATGTCGTGTTGAGCGATATAGGTTGAGAGATAATGAGCGATACGGGTAGCGCGATTCGGGTCAAGATGTCGGGAACGGCCGTGTTGCTGCAAAGATGGATACGTACCAGGGTTCAAAGACGGACGGCTTTAAATGATAAGATGCGGAAACTGGACGGTAGGCTGGTGCGAACAGGTGGTCAGGGAAAGACGAGCAGCGGGCTGAATTCCTCATTGTGCCGCAGGTGAAGGATAACGGTTTCGGCGTCGAAATGGCGGTCCAACCACGGTTCGATTTCCTTTTCGGATCGGACGATGTGGAAGGAAAAAGGCAGGCGGACGGCCAAACGCCGGACGATGGCGGCGGTGTCGTCGGTCGAGCCGCAGTCGAATACGGTCAAGCGAATGGCTTTCCCCTTCAGCCAACATAGTAAAATGAGCGAACGAAGCACCCATTCCACCCGATGCTGCTGGTTGTGGGTGATCAGCACGAGGTGGCGCGGGCGGGACTTCGCATCTTTTCGGTTCAAAAGGTAGGCGGCGTGAACGGCCAACGCGCAGCTGCAGTAAGTTCCGACAATCAGGAGCAGCGATTCGAGCATAGCGGCTTCCCTCCCTTTACAGACACTATATGCGGGGAAGGAAAGGAAAGTGCCGCGCGGCGTGGCGCGCGGCAACCGACCGATTCGCCCTGGATACCGAATTTGGCGAAATCCCGATTTGCGGCATAGTAAACGAAGACGCCGATTGTCCGATACCGCCGGATGTCCGAATCCGCGTAATTTAGGTCAACAGGATGGCGGCAGACGCAATTGCTATTGAAAACGCTTGTATGTCGGAATCGCGAGTATTCTGCATACTGTAACGGCCCGTTGAAATACACCTTATTGTTTCAGCTTGCGTGCCGAAGCTGGCGCACCCGTGATCTGCCGTATGGACCGATATCGCCGCCCGCCGCAGCGCGGTTGTTTGGCGGTGTCAAATGTCCACCCAACCGTTTTTGATCGCCTGCAGCACGGCCTGGGTGCGATCGTCCACCGACATTTTTTGCAAAATGCTGCTGACGTGGTTTTTCACCGTTTTCTCGCTGATAACCAGATGTTCGCTGATCGCCCGATTGCTTTTGCCTTCCGACATCAGCCGCAGCACTTCCGCCTCCCGGCGGGTGAGCGGGCTGTTCTCGGCGATGAACCGGACCCCGCCTTCCTTCGTCGCCGTTTCCGAAGCCGCCGCCACGCCCGATTCGTTGATATACGACATGCGGCGCAGCTGCTGGATCAGTTTGCCGGTCACCTTCGGATGGATGTAAGAATATCCTTGCGCGACGGACCGGATCGCGTTCACGAGATCGTTCGCTTCCATATCTTTCAGCAAATAGCCGGAAGCCCCTTGTTTCAGCGTTTCAAACACGTAGCTTTCGTCATCGTGGATCGACAAAATGACCACTTTGACTTTCGGAAACATTTCATGCAGGCGCCTCGTGGCGACCACGCCGTTTTCCACCGGCATGTTGATGTCCATCAGGACGACGTCGACTTCCATCCGGTTGCACATTTCCAGCACCTGAATGCCGTCGCCCGCCTCGCCTACGACTTCAAAATCCTCCTCCATGTTCAAAATCCGCTTGAGACCTTCCCGAAACAGGGCGTGGTCATCCGCCAACAAAATTTTGACCTGCTTTAATGGTGTATTCATGATCTCCCTCCATTCTTGGGATTGTTTTTGATCGGCACGCGCATTTCGACTCTCGTACCTTTTCCTGGAGCGGAATCCAGGTGAAACTCCCCCTCCAGCAGTTCGGTTCGTTCCTTCATGCCAATCAGCCCGAAATGTTCTCCCATCGACGTGCCCTTCTGCAGCTTGTCCGGGCGGAAGCCGACACCGTTATCCTCCACCACAACGGTCAACCAGTCCGTCATAAAAACGATCTCCAGCGTCACGAACGATGCCTCGGCGTGTTTGTGAATATTGCTGAACGCTTCCTGCACAAACCGGTACACGCCGACTTCCATCGCCGACGGAAGACGCACTTCCTGGCCGACAAGTTTGAATCGGGTAGTAATTCGATAATTTTCTTCAAAATCCTGCGTAAATTTACGCAAAGCGGGAATCAGACCGAGGTCGTCGATCGTCATCGGGCGCAGTTTGAAAATCATTTTGCGCACTTCCTCCAGGCTTTGCCGCACCTGGCTCTTCATTTCCGCAATTTCGCTGCGGATCAAATGTTCCGGCTGGGCGCCCACCATGCGCTCGGCGATTTCCGCCCGCAGCGCGACGTTGGCGAGCGCCTGTGCCGGTCCGTCGTGAATTTCTCTGGCGATGCGTTTCCGCTCTTCCTCTTGCGCCAAAATGATTTTCAGCCCGATGAGCTGGCGGTTGCGGGCGGTTTCGAGAATGCGCGTCACCTGGCTGAGATCTCCCGTAAAGTATTCCAGCACGACATTCATCTGGGCGGCCACCGTCTCCGCCCGTTCGATCGTCCGCTCCAGATTGCGGATGCGTTTCTGCAGGTCGTGGCGGTGGCGTTTCAGATGCGTTTCTTTTTCCCGATACACCAGGATTTCCGCCTGCAGCCGGTTGGCGTGCTCGTAAGCTTCCTTGATGTCTTTTTCCGTGTAGGATTTGAAATCGCGGCTCACTTCCGCCAACCTGACGCGCGACTGGCGAAACTCGACTTGCAGATGGTCGACCGTATCGATCGTCCGCTGCAGTTCTTCCGTGATCTGCCCCAGCTCAACGTTGAGCATGTGCAGTTCCTGGTGAGCGCCTTCGGTGATTTCGAACACTTTTTGCCGGCTCTCGTCCATGACCTTCATCGCGTTACGGAGAATGTCTTCAATCGACTTCGCCCAGTTCGTCATGCGCCGCTTCCCTCTTTCCGCAATCCGCGGGATATCCGTCGCGCCCCGCGTGTTTCCGCCTATTCCGCCTTATCGCCTTATTGTAGCGTCACGGTTCTCTCCTTGCCTTCCCATACCACTTCCCAGCCGAAGGTCTCGGAAATGATGCGCAGCGGCACCAGAGTCCTCCGGTTTTCGATAAACGGAGCCGCCGGCAACACCACGCGCCGGCCGTCAATCGCGGCCTCGTTGCGGTCCACCCACAACTCGATGATGTGGGCTCCTTTTCGCACGGTCACCTGGCGTTCCTTCTCGTTCCATTGTACATGACCCTGCATCGCTTCCACAACAAACCGCACCGGAACAAAGGTGGTTTGCTTCCGGATCAGGGGAGCCTGGTCGATGTGGTACACGTCCCCGTTCACCGTCATCTCCGTCTTGTCAATCGTCAGGAAAATGTGCGGCAGTTCCGGATCCGTCATCCGGCCTTCAAAGACAAAGGAGATGTCGTCGAAACCGACACCGCCGGCGCGCTGCCGTTCCTCGCCGCTGTTCGCCGGCCGCGCGACGTACAAGCGCTTGAGTTTGACCGGATATTGCAGCTTGTAGGACGTCAAATCGACGGTGAGATCGCGGAACCCGTACCAGTCCACATCGCGCGCAATGTCGACGAGATGGGAAGCTCCCGCGGCGTCGACCAATTCGGCGCGCACCCAGTTGCCGCTTCTGTCGCCGAACACCCGGATTTTCATCGCCGTCGGCTTTCCGGGGATGTCCAACCCCTGGTCCGCGTTGAACGATGCGTAAGCGGCATGCGTCTGACCGGCCGCCCCTTCGGCAAAACGATACCCGACATACAACGCGCGGTTGTCGTCCGGCGTGCCGGGCAGGCCGTTGACGACTTCCGCAAACCCCTCGACGCCCGCGGGATAGCCGATAAACTGCACTTCGGGAGCCTGCCGTTCAAAATCGGTCCACAACGTCTCCCATCCGATGGGGACGGTGATCATCGTGCTGAATCCGTCGTATCGCGCGATGATCTGAACCGCGTCTTCCGCTTCGATATGATGGACGGTCAGCGTATCCCCATCCATCGTCCCGGTGAATCCGATAAACTCCCATTCAATAGATTCGTTGGGGACTTTTTTCTTAAGTCCGTCGACCAGGGTGGCCGATACGGAAATTTTGTAGGATTCTCCCTCGGTGATCACGATATCCCCGGTTTCCATGGTCAAAGAAGCGAGATCGTCCCTGCCCGCCACTTTCACTTCGAACCGCTGCGTGAAATCTTTGTACCGTCCGACAATGGCCGTCCGTCCCGGACGCGACGGGACAAACACTCCGCCGTCCACCTTGCCGATGGCCTTTTCCAGCGACCATTGAATCAGGCTTTCCGCGCCGGACAGCGGATTGTAGAAGGTGTCGTACCCTCTGGCGGTATAGGCGGCTTTCTCGTTCATGAACACCAGGGCCGGTCCGCTGAGCGCAAATCCGAGCAGTTCGCCCTGCGGCGCGGTCGTATAGACGCCGATGCCGTTGACCACTTTGCGCTGGCTGCCCTCCTGCGGCTGATTGACCAGGACCGGTACCGTTTCGCCGAGCGGCCGCACCGCCATCGTCGTCGATCCGCCGCCGTCGAGGTTCAGCCCCTTCCAGACGCCCGCCATCACCATCAAGTCCTGGAACTCTTTCAGGGTGAGCCCTTTGCTGTCGCCCGCGTAATCCGCCGTGATCAGGTACACGAAGCGCGAATCCTGCGAAAAACCGATCCCCGTGCGCGCGCGGGCGGCGGCTCCGCTGACGTCGTTGATATTGGCGGTGAACGCCGTCGGCTTGCCTTCATTGACCAAAAGCGTATGCCCGCCGATCAGCATCTGCAAATCCTGACCGCGCACCGGGCTGCCGCCGTCAAGCGGTTTCAAGTCGTAGTGAAACACGAGCGGATCTCCCACGTGAAAATGCGATTTCAAAAACTCGGCCGCTTTTCCGTTGGCGCGAAGAATGATGCTGTTTTCCGGCACCGCTTCGATGTCCAGCTTTTTGCCGAACTCCATGCGGGTGACGATCCCGTTTTCCACCAGGATTTCGTTCGGTGTCGTGTTGCCGTCGTTGCCGCGGTCCAGCGCGCCCCAATCGGACGTGTACAAGAACACGTTGTCTTTGTGGCTGTGCACCCCGTTTCGCCATGTGGGCGACCGGTTGATGCCCGCGAGCGGATACGCGGCGCCGTCCGGAGCGATGATCTGCCCGTCGAATGTGAAAAAGTCGATCACCGGCCGGCGGTCGCCGGTCAGCCCGAACATGTACCATCCTTCGGGACTGTACGGGGACGCGAGCATCTGCCCGCCGTCGATGACCGGCCCGATCGGCGGCAGCGTGAGCTGCATGTGAAACAAATCCCCGTTCACGCCCGCCACCGCGCCGTGTTCCCGGGTCATGGCGGTTACCGTCTGCCGGGAAGCCAGTCCGCCTCCCGCCGTGCCGGTCATGACGTCCAGCTGCACGTAGGGATTGCGCAAATCGACGGCGATGATCCGAACGGTCGTGGAAACCCGCACTTGCCCCCGTTGCGTAACATATTCGTAGGTTCGCATCGTGGCGCCGGAAGTGACCGGCTGCTCGCCGATCAGCCGCAGCTCCGACTGCTGCGCAGCCGTCACCGCCTGTTCCGGAGGCTGCGCGGCCAAGACCGTCACCGTCTCCGACGCGAGCGCCTTTTCCGCCAACATGACGGAACCCGTCACCGGAATTTGCAGCGCCATCGCGGCGGAAAGAACCAAGCTCGCGGCCCGTTTGCAGCCGTTGCTCCTCTCCCGTTGTGGCAATTTCACCCTGCTGCACCTCTCCCTATCCTATCTATCTATTTCTCTACTGAGTATAGACTCCGATGACAGGAAAAAGGTTTCGTGAAAATACGCAAAAATCGACTTCTTTCGTAACGGAAATAACTATCGCCAAAAAAGAAGAAGACGGACGCTTCGCCGTCTCGTTAGGTCCGGCAAACATCCGTCCATTCCGTATGGAACGTGAAACAAAAAAGCGCTGTTTTCGCGTGTCTGCGAAAAACAGCGCTCGGTAAACCTTTTTTCGGGAAAGTTTACAGCCCCGCGTCCGCCTTCAGGCTTTCCGCCTTGTCGGTGCGCTCCCAAGGCAGGTCGAGGTCGGAGCGCCCAAAGTGGCCGTAAGCCGCGGTTTGTTTGTAAATCGGACGGCGCAGATCCAGCATCCGGATGATGCCGGCAGGGCGCAGGTCGAAATGCCGGCGGACGAGTTCGACGAGCTTTTCTTCCGCGACTTTCCCCGTGCCGAACGTATCAATGCTAATGGATACCGGCTGCGCGACGCCGATCGCATAGGCGATCTGCACTTCGCATTTGTCGGCCAAACCGGCGGCAACGATGTTTTTGGCGACGTACCGGGCGGCGTAGGCGCCGGAGCGGTCCACTTTGGTCGGGTCCTTGCCGGAAAACGCGCCGCCGCCGTGGCGGGCGTATCCGCCGTACGTGTCGACGATGATCTTGCGCCCGGTCAGCCCGGCATCCCCTTGCGGCCCACCGACGACAAAGCTGCCGGACGGATTGATGAAATATTTGGTCGACGCGTCCAGCAAATGCGGCGGGACGACCCGTCCGATCACCTGCTCGATCATATCGCGCCGGATTTCTTCCTGGGAAACGTGTTCGTGATGCTGTGTCGAGATGACGATCGTATCCACCCGTACCGGCCGGCCGTCTTCATCGTACTCGACGGTGACTTGGGTTTTGCCGTCGGGGCGGAGATACTCGATTTCACCGCTTTTGCGGGCTTCCGCAAGACGGCGGGCAAGCCGATGGGCCAGGGAAATCGGCAGCGGCATCAATTCGGGCGTTTCATTGACCGCAAACCCAAACATCAGCCCTTGGTCGCCCGCGCCGATCGCTTCGATTTCGCTGTCGCTCATCCGCCCTTCCCGCGCTTCCAGCGCGCGGGTTACCGCCTGCCCGATTTCGGGAGACTGTTCGTCAATGGAGGTTAACACCGCGCACGTTTGGTAGTCGAAACCGTATTTCGCCCGCGTGTATCCGATCTCTTTGACGGTGTTGCGCACAATGGAAGGAATATCCACATAAGAGGACTCGCTCGTAATTTCTCCCGCGACCAACACCAGTCCCGTGGTGACCGCCACTTCGCACGCCACCCGCGCGTTCGGATCGTTGGCCAGAAACGCGTCCAGCACCGCGTCAGAGATTTGGTCGCATATTTTGTCCGGATGCCCCTCGGTGACGGATTCCGACGTAAACAATCGTCTGCTGCGGGAAACAGCCATGGCAGGTCAACCTCCTGAATCACGTATATTATGTATGAACCGCGTCCATTCTAAACAAAAAATGAACCTTTTCCGTGTGGAAAAGGTTGCTGTCAATCCCTCAAAAATAAATTTTACTGCAATTGTCGATCCATGTCAATGTGCACAAGCCTTCGTGGTTGACGGGCCTTCGTGTTCAAAGTTCCATCATTATTACTGGCCTTAGTTATTGGCCCGTATTTGTGGTCGCCGATGACAGCGTCTGCTCGGCCAACTGCACGAGGCGGCGCGTAATGGTGCCGCCCACGGCGCCCGCATCCCTGGCGGCAATGTGCCCCCAGTAATCTTCACGAATTTGGCCGCCGCTGCCGATGGCACCGAGTTCAGTCGCAAATTCCGTATCCGCATAGGCGGACAGACCCGAACCGACCGGAAGCCCGAGTTCGGCGGCGATTTCGTATTTCATTTGATCCAGCGCGCGCTCGCATCCGGGCACCAGTTTGGCATTGCTGCCGTTGGACTGTCCCCTGGCCATTGTGCTCACCTCCCGGCATCTAGGTATCCCTATTTTCCCGCGAGCACGGCCAGGTCAGCCGCATCACTTTTTGTCACTCCGGCAAAAAATTGTACGGCTCCGGCGTCGTCTGCCATGGCATCCTTTCCGGTTCCATGCCAAACCCGTCATCCGAAGCACGTTGTCCGAAGTCCGTTGCCCAAAGCCCGTCGTCCTGAAGTCCGTCGTCCGAAGATGGAAGCATTTACGCTAATCCGGCAAGTGCTTCAAACCCCTGCCGCCCTCCGTAACGACGCCGCAAACAAGTATCCTTCCAAAACGCCGCTTCGATCCGTTCCGTGCCCCATCAATTGCCGGAAGCGATCGTTTTGCCGTCCGCGCCGACGTGCAGATAGCTGCCGCGCACCATGACGAACACCGTCGTCTTCTGGTCTTGGTGCGGCTTGACGCCCCTGCCGTCATCTCTCGGAAACAAGAGCAGATGATTGTTCGGAATAACCGCTCCCGCTTTCAAATCCGCTCCATCCGTCAAGTCCGGAATGCCGTTCGAATTGGAACTGACCGATACCGCCTTGCCGTTGCGGACGATCATTTCCGTCCCTTCCCCCGCATACAGCGTTTCCCCGGGGTTCAGTTCGATCACGATCAAACTTCTCGATCCGCTTCCGGCGCCGCCGTTCCCTTGCTGTTTTCCCAATTCGGTTCGCACGATCTCGGCGACTTTCTCGTCCACGTAACTCTTGGAGACGAGCGGGTCGTTCACCGAACCCGGTTGATTCCCGTTCGTCATGCTGTCCGCCCGCAAAGACGTCGTCATGGACCCGAGCGCCACGCCGATCCCCAGCATCAGGACGGAAAGCATCAGCTTGCCAGGCAATTTCAAAGCGTATCCCTCCACCGCTGCCAGTCAATCTCTCCGATGTTCGAATCTGGCAATCTATGAACCTTATACGCCGAACCGCCTCGAATAGTTGCGAAAAATAGCGAACTCGGCAGAATGGACACCGCTCCCAACCGAAAGGGATCCCTCTGCCGGGAACGGTGGGGAGGGATGGAGATTCTCCTTGGTTTTTTATTTCTGTCTCTTTGTGTTCTCAGCGTAAGTTTTGCCCTGGCTCAGTCCATACTTCGCGGCAATGCCGATCAAGGTGTTGTATTCTTTTTCGGACAGTTTTTCCATGAACAACTTTTTGGCATCTCTTTTTTCCTGCACGGTCAAACCGCCTTTGGCCAGCTCCGATAAATAACTCAAGTCTTCCGCGCTGAAATTTCCTATCAATATGGAGGTGACTTGCGCCTTTTCCTTGATCGTGATTTTCTCGCCGATCGCCTGGGCTTTGTCTGCGGAAATTTCGGGGGTGTAAGTGAAAGTGTCTTTTTCCGCCGCGTTTCTGCCAGAAGATTCGGGCATGTTCGACGAACGATTCCCGGAAGGAGAGGCGCTCGGCTCCGTTCCGGCATGCGCCGAACCCGCAGTCCCTCCATTCACTGACTCCAATGTGCCTACGGCAGACGGCTGCGCCGTCCCGGATGTTCCCGGATTGACGTCCGCTCCTCCCCCGCCGCCCGAATTCACGCGCGCCCCATCCGCCTGATGGTCATCCGTTTGCGAAACGTTACCTGCACCGTCGTCTTCCAGGATCGAATTCCATAACTCTTCCTCCAAACCGCCGTACACCATTGCTTTCAAAAAATAGTCGACCGCCACGTTGGCCGCTAACGTTCCGATCCCCCCGAGCACGATAATGATCGCGGCAGACCACAACAGCGCTTTTTTCCATCCCTTCATATGCCGTAACCTCCTTGGACCGATTGTTCGTACGGCAAGTTCTCGTTTTCCGTCCGCCGTTACCGCGACGGTTGCCAGAACCGTCCTGCAATCCCGTAAAGAGCGATTCCTGCCATCGAGCCGACGCCGTCAATGACGACATCCTGCAACTGGGCGCCCCGACCGGGAACAAACCATTGATGACATTCGTCGCTGACCGCGTACAAAACGCAGATCACGAGAGCCGCGCCCGTTCCCTTGGCACAAGAAACGCCGCTATTTCGCAGCGCATGAAAAACAGAAATCCCCAAAACAAAATAGGCGATAAAATGGGCATGTTTTCTCAAAACGCGGTTCCAGCGGTCGATACTGATGTCCTCCTGCGGCATGACGCTTTTGACGGTGTCCGCGATCACTTTCGTCACCCGTTTGCTCCACCGGTCGGACTGCACGTCCGGCTGGGAGGACAAGTAAAAAATGGCAAGCATCACGATCCCCACGGCCGACCATGAAAGAAGGGCCGCCGCGCCGTTGTTCGAACGATTCGTTTTCATGAGTCTTCCTTTACTTTACTTGATAGAATTCGACATACCAGTCCGCAAACTTTTGCAGCCCTTCTTCGATCGTCGTCCGGGGTTTGAACCCCACCGCTCGTTCCAGCAATTCGGTCGAAGCGAAGGTTGCCGGCACGTCCCCTGGTTGTATCGGTTCAAATATTTTTTCAAACACGACTTCGCGCCCCAAAGCTTGGCTCAAGCATTTCTCCAAGGTTTCAATAAAAACCGTCAACTTCTCGGGACGGTTGTTGCCGATGTTGTACACCCGATGCGGCGCGCCGCTGTCGGGTGCCGGGGGATGGTGCAGGAGGCGCTCCATCCCCTCCACGATATCGTCGATGTAGGTGTAATCCCGATACAAATCGTTGTCCGCATCGCCGTTGTTAAAAACGCGAATCGGCCGTCCGGCAAAATAGCTGCGCGTGAAAGAAAAATACGCCATGTCCGGTCGCCCCATCGGACCATACACCGTGAAAAACCGGAGGCCGGTCGCCGGAATGCCATAAAGATGACTGTAAGTGTGCGCCATCAATTCGTTCGACTTCTTCGTCGCCGCATATAGAGACACCGGATGATCGACAACATCCATTTCCGCAAACGGCACCTTCGAATTGGCTCCATAGACGGAACTGGAAGACGCATACACGAGGTGGTCCACCGGATGATGCCTGCATGCTTCAAGGAGATGAAAAAAACCGACAATATTGCTTTGAATATAGGCGTCGGGGTTGATGATCGAATAGCGCACACCCGCCTGGGCCGCCAAATGCACCACGATGTCGGGCTTGTGCTGTTCAAAGACAGCCGTAATGACGTCTTTATCCGCAATATCTCCTTTGATGAACGCAAATCGCTCAAACGGCTTCAACCGTTCCAAACGGGCATTCTTCAGACTAACCTCATAATAGTCGTTGAGATTGTCCAGGCCGATTACCCGGCAGCCCTGTTCCAGCAGTCTTTTGGCCAAAAAATATCCGATGAACCCCGCCGCTCCGGTAACAAGGCAAGTTTTCCCGGTATCGAGAGGTTTGCAGTTGTCATCCAGTTTCACAGGATTTCTCTCCTCTGTGTTCATACTAATACAGGCGAAGCCGAGCGCACTGCTGTCCGTCCAATGGAATAATACTCCACGCCGGCCTCCTTCATCTCGTCCACTTTATAAATATTCCTGCCGTCAAAGACGATGGGAGTTCTCATCATGTTTTTATAATCTTCCGGCTTCACGGCTTTAATCTCGTTCCATTCCGTGAAGATGAAACAGACATTCGCGTTGTCCAGTGCCTTTCCGATGGAGTCCGCATAAGTGATCGTGCCGATGCCGTGCTTCCCTTCCGGAAATTTTCTTTGAAAATTGGGGATGCCGACCGGATCGTATGCATAGATGTCCGCGCCCTCTTCCAACAACAGAGGAATATTGGCCAATGAAGGCGCTTCCCGCAAATCATCCGTGCCCGGCTTGAATGTCAATCCGAGCACCGCCACTTTCAGCCCGTTGAAGGTAATCAATCGGTTGCTAGCCTTCCGGTATAATATCGTCTTCTGTTCGGCATTGACATCAATGGCGGCCTTGACGGTTCGCAATTCGTAGCCGTGTTGTTTCGCCAGATACTGCAGCGCTTTCGTATCCTTGGGAAAGCAAGAACCGCCATAGCCTACCCCGGCATTCAGAAATTTGCTTCCGATCCGTTCATCATAGGACATGCCTTTCGCCACGTCCTGTATGTCCGCGCCCACCAGTTCGCAAAGATTGGCAATATCGTTCATAAAAGAAATCTTCAAGGCCAGAAAATTGTTGGCGGCGTATTTGATCATCTCCGCCGACCTTCGGCTCACGGAGACAATCGGAAGGTTGAACGGCTCATAAATCTTCTTCAGCATTTCTTCCGCCCATTGGCTTTCCGTGCCGATGATGATTCTTGCCGCCTGCAGCGTGTCACGCACCGCCGACCCCTGTGCCAGGAATTCCGGATTCGATGCGACTTCCACTCTGATCTTTCTGCCTGCCCCCGCACCGTTGCCCGTGTAACGCTGTCCGTCACGCGGCAGAAAGTCCCGTATGAACTGTTCGACTTTATCGTTGGTGCCCACGGGAACGGTCGATTTGACTACCACCAGACAGTCTTTTTCAATCGTTTCGGCAATCTGCCTTGCCACCGTGGCGATATGAGTGAGATCGGCCGATCCGTCCGGCCGCTCGGGCGTCCCCACACCGATGAAAATGGCATCCGCATCCCTGTACGCCGATTTGTAATCGGTGGTATAATCGAGTCTGCCAGCAGCGTAATTTTTCTGCATCAATTCTTCCAATCCCTCTTCATAGATTGGAGAAATGCCTTGTTTCATCAGCCGGATTTTATTCTCGTCAATATCCACGCAAGTAACCTGATGCCCCACTTCCGCGAAACAAACCCCGGCCACCAGGCCAACATAGCCTGTCCCCGCCACTGCGATTTTGAACATGGGAGATCTTCCTTTGCATTTGTATTTTAATATAAACAGCACACAGAAGTCGTTATGAGACTTAGCTCAGTTCTCATACAGTCGCTCCAATTTTGCCGTGCTAATACGAATATCATATCCGTGTTGTGCCAGTGCAATTGAACGCTGTTCCCAATCAGGTAATTCTTTGCGTCGATGAATCAATTCTTCTAACATATCTGACCATCGTTGCGATGTATCCTTAGTTGATAATCGAGTTATCATGCCGAGCCCCAAATCAGCCTCGTAAGGAACAACATCAGATATAAGACATGGAACTCCCGCCGCTTGCGCCTCGATAAGAACTATGCCGAGACCTTCGTAGAGCGAAGGCAGGATAAAAGCGTCTAAAACTCCCAGTAACTGTGGAATATCCTTTCGCAAACCAAGAAAAAGAACGTTTTCTGCAATTCCCAAGTCCATCGCTTTTAACTCCATATTCTTACGGAGAGGCCCATCACCAACAAGTATCAACTTGGCCGTAGGACGATTTTTTACAAATGAAGCAAAAATATTTAGTAAAAACGTATGGTTCTTTTGTTGGTGGAACCTTCCTATATGCCCGATGAGTATCTCATCTTTCACGAATCCGAGTCGTTGCCTTAACTCTGTTCGATCAACAGGAAGCTCTGCGAATGGCTCAAGATGTATCGCATTCGGGAATATGGTTACCCTTGGATCTTCAAAGCATTTAGCTCCAAACAATGAGACACATGCTTCTCTAGAACAACCAAGCATATGAGTTGCATGTTTTTTGATTAGCTGTGTTTTGGTTCATTGTTGAAAAATTGCATTATACGAACGAATGTTCTATACTGATAATAAGAACATTTATTCGTAGAGGTGTGCTATGGACTTCAAAGATATTAC
>Ga0068700_100242_pt1 | contig 36530 bp, 33 predicted proteins | sample CeladaPassaD2F04_FD_62229 | JGI IMG/M metagenome (GOLD analysis project Ga0068700, IMG submission 62229) | Cellulose-adapted microbial communities from the Joint BioEnergy Institute, USA - Passage D2F04 | ecosystem: Engineered > Bioreactor > Continuous culture > Unclassified | place: USA, Joint...
CAATACGCGGCCCGTCTGGCGGTGGAAGCGTTCTACGCCGCGGCCGATCCGGATCGATTCCCCGAACAAATCTCCGAAGAGGGACTGTCGCCTTGGCGGGTCAAAAAAATCTTTTTGAGGTACGCCAACGGAACGGGAGAAACCGGCGCCATCTGCGAAACGTCGTTTCAACCGGCGGAACCGACGGATCAGGTGTATGGAATATGGAACGGGCGTTTTTCGGAACAGCACGGAAAAAGCTGGGGGCAAGTCGAAAGGGAAGCGATGCGCGAATATGTGACGCAAGGTTGGTCCGTCTTTCCCGATCTTCCCTCCGATCCGGAACAATTGGGGTGCGATTACTTCACGGAACTCGACAGCCGCGTCCCCGGTATGGACGGGATCGCCGGCACCGACGGCATGTTGGCGGGCGCTCTGAAAGCGCTGCCGGGAGGACTGCCGCTGGGCACGGAGTTGGTTTTGACCGCCGATGCGTTTCAACTGGTCAAAGGGCAGACGTTTACGGTGACGGCGCATCTCCGTAACGGCACGACAAAGTCGCTGCCCGAAGCCGTCGTACAGCTCGAAGTGCCGAAAGGCTGGAAAACGAACGGGAAAAAGACGATTCGTCGGTTGGAGCCGGGGCGGGACGGATCGGCCGTATTTACCGTCACCGTGCCGAAAAACGCGGATCTGAAACGCGTCCGATTGAAGGCGACGGTAACGGCCGGAACGATGCAAGGCACCGCGAGCCGGGTCGTCAGCGTCGTACCGGATGTCGCCGGAGCGATCGAACCGCTGCCTCAAGTCGCGCAGTTTCGGGCCTGGACGCAAACGGTCGGCGTACCGCAGCTCGATCATTTGATCAAACCGTTGCTGTCGATCGGCGTCGGCGAAACCCGGCCGCTATTGGTAGAGCTGCGCAACAACAGCCGGATTGTGCAGAGCGGCAACGTGGAACTGCAGCTGCCCGACGGATTTCAGGCGGAACCCGCGGCGCAAGCATACCGCAATCTGCAGCCGGGCCAAAGCACAACAATCGTCTTCCAGATGCGAAATACAGACCCGAATTTGAAAACGTCCAATGAAGGCGGAAATCGCGGCGACTACGACTTCACCGTCCGCACGACAAGCGGCGGCGGCAGCAGCGTGCAAAACGCGGCGATCAATCTCGTGCCGGTCACGGTCGTCGCCAAGGCGGAGACGGCGCCGGTCGTTGACGGCGTCATTTCGGAGGACGAATATCCCGGCACCCCGATTGATATCAGCCGGCTGTGGGAAGGCGAGGCGCCGGAGTCCGCCGCGGACGCTTCAGGATTTGCCCACGTCGTCTGGCATGACGATGCGCTCTATTTCGCGGTCGTCGTAACGGATGACGTGCTGGGCGCCGTGCTGACGCCGGACGACGCCAAGCGCCACTGGCGCACCGATTCGGTCGAAATCGCCATCGATCCGCGCGGTGATTCGGAAAACACGTCCACCACGTTCAAGGTCGGCATCTTCCCGACGACGGACGATGCGGCCAACGGCAATCCCGCCGCCGCTTACCGGGACGCCGACCACCGGCAAGGTCCGATCGCACAGACGGCTCCCGGGATGGTCGTCCGTGCGACCGTCAGCGAACCCTACACCGGGTATACGATAGAAGCGAAAATTCCGTTTGCGGATTTGCCGGCCTCCGTCGATCCGGAGCGCATGGGACTGAACATCTTTATTTACGATTCGGATACGCAGGACAAAACCGGCCAGACGCGGCTCGGATGGTCGACATGGGGCGGTGTGCAGGGCGATCCGTATCGCTGGGGCCATGCCGTATTGTCCGGATATGAAGCGGTCGGTGGCATCGGTTTTGAAGCCGCCCGCAGCGTGACGTCGCCGCTGTCCATCCTGCAGTCGCTGGAAGACGGCATCCCGCTTGCCGGCGGGCGCGACGCCGGAGACGTGCTGCACTTCGTGTCGGATCCGCGCGTCCGGGGCGGAAACGTGACCGTCGAACTGCGGGCTGATGTCGCCGGTACCGCCCATCTGTTCCTCTGGAAAGACGGCGGAACGCTCGCCTACGAAACGGTCGATTTGTCACCGGGTCGGACGAAGCGAATCCAATTGTCGCCTGATGGCGGTTCGCCTGACGGGAGCACCGTATTGGCCGCGTTCGAAACCGACGACGGCGCCGCCACGGTCCGTTCGGCGAACGTCGCGGCGGATGATTAAGCGGTTGGAACGGCAAAAACCGCTCCCCCCGAACGCACAGTGGAATCGCCCGCGGGCGATTCCACTGTGTCCACCATCGTGCGTTCCCGATGCGGAAAAGGAAACGCTCCGCACGCCGCCCAGCGTGCCAGCGCAAACTCCAGATGCCGGGTATGGCCTCCGCCGGCAACATGGTCCAAAACACTCCACGGGCCGAAGACTATCTCATCAGTGCCAGGCCAACGATCAAAACAGCCGTGCCGACGACGGCGATAAACAGACTCGACTGCCGGACCGAACGGGCGGCGATGCGCACCGCAAACCAGTTCAGACCGCTGTGCAGCGGGACAAGCAGCGCCACCGACCAAGGATGTCGGGCCACGACGAGCGTGGCTCCGATATGAAAGGCGGACGCCCATATGCGCTCCAGCACTCCCCACAGCGGACTGACATGAAGAGTGCCCTGCGACTCCAGCAGCTGCCGGGCTTGCACCGCCTTTTCATCGGTTCGCTTTCCCAGCGAAGCCATCGCGACGACATTCACCATGACGAACAGCACTTCAATGGCCGCCCACCCTTGTCCGACGGACACCGCCCACGACGTTCCGGCGGATGTCAACAAAAGAAGCGCGAGCCGCACGGTCTCCTCCAGCACTCCGGAACTGGCGGCCATGATATTTTTCACGGTTTCCTGCTTCCATCTCGTGCCCATCGCGCCAATCGGTCCGCGCAGCGCCAGCGCGATCAGCCAACCCAGCGCCCCCAGGCCGAATGCTTTCCACTCCATGTCCCATCCCGCCGCCCGAAACCCGAGCCAAAACAGCAGCGGCACGATGAGATATAACGGAAGGCTGCGGAGGGCTCTTCCGGCTGCCTGTTGAAACAAATCGAGGGAATCCGTGTGTTTCCCGGTCACGTTCATGCGTTCCACTCCTTCACTGCCGAAGCAGATGTGATCAGAATTCATTTTCATTATCGATAATGATAATATTACAGCCCATAAAGACTGTCAAGCCGTCTCTATACGTTCATCCGTCGGGGAAACCGATCACGGAAAACAGCCTCCGCCTCCGCTGTTCATTCGGCTCATTGTTCGCCGCCTTTTTCAGCAAATCCCAGATGGACCGAATCAACCGCACATTTTCTTCGTCGGTCAAATACAGCGAGATCTGCCGGTACGAAACGCCGTCCTTGAACAAATCGGCATCCGGCTGCTGGAGATAGCGCCCGTAGCCTCCAATGATGCTCGCCGCAAACTGCATGAACAGGGCCAGATGATCTTCGGCGGACGCCTGTTTCAGTTCCTCATCCGAAATTTCCGCGCCTTTCTCGGGCAGCATGTACACTTTCTCCAACGTGCCCCTGACCGGGATTTCTTCGGCGACGAGCAGCACTCCCGCATCGGTCATTTTTTTCAACTGCCGGTACAAGGTCGCTTGAGGAACATCGCCCAGACGATCCAGCAGCTGCTGCGCGGTCATCCGTTTCCCGCCGGCCAGCGTCTGGATAATGCGCATTCGAACCGGATGCAGAATGATTTCCGCTTTTTTGACAGGCATGGTTCCCCTCCCGTATACCATTCTCATTATCGATAACAGTAACAATTATACTTGTGAACATACGCCGGGTCAACCAACGCTCCCCTCGTCCGGTTTGCGTGCCGTGTACGAAACACGCCGTTGCAAGTGTCGACCAATCCGCGACTGAGGATGCGATCCGACGATATCTTACGACTCTTCGATCGCATAGGTCGTAATTTCCTTGATTTTGGCCTGCTTGGATGCGCCGTTAAACACGTAGACATCACAAAACCGTCGCCGCTTCCCGCCGTATGTCATCATGCCGTGCAAAGCGGCCGTATAGCCGTGGGTGATAATATGATCGATGCGAAGTTCCGTAATCGGATGTTCCTTGAAACTTTCCAGCGTTTCGATCAGCCGGTCCTTCCCCTGAATGTTGCCGACGCCGACCCGGTCCCAAACGACCGTATCCGTAACATGCCGCAGAAGAAAGTCGAAATCCCCGTTGACCAAGGCGACGTTCCATTCGAGCAGCAGCTTTTTTCTGGGGGCGTTGCCGCAATCTTCCCGGCAGACGAGTTTCACATTTCCGGCAGCGGAAGTATGTTCGGTCATCACGATATCCCTCCTTCGATTTTCGCCGACGGCCGCAAGTCCTTATCCCACGGACGGCTCTCACAGGCGCCATAGACGCGTCCTGTGCCCAAACCCAAGCCAAAACCACCGCCCATCAGCCTGATTCGGTGGTTTTGGCCACTACATGATTTCACCGCCGGCCAAATTTCATTTCCGGTTTCCGGGCTGTAGAGATCCGGACTGATGTACGCTTCAATCGCCGGAAGTTCCGCGAGCTCATAGCCGTTGGACGGGATCCGTTCCGAATCAATTCGTTTCCATGCGTTCCGAAACGCGTCCGGAACCGGTCCCTTCACCTCAAACACGACCCATAAAACAAAGACACCCTGCACAGGATGTCTGAATGGAAGTCGGATTCTATTTTTCATTCTACCCCATATCGGATGCGTTCACCAGTGCCGATGCCGCTTTTTGCCGCCGATCGTCGACGGCTTCGCGGTCTTCCGCTTGTTCCTCAGTCCACAAGAGAAACGGCATACCGCTTTCGATTCCGATAGCAGACCACTTCTCTGTAGCCTGTTTTGACCGCCAGTTGAACGGCTTCGTCGAGCATACGGCCGATATCGTCGGGAAAATGGGAATCGGAACTTAACGTGATCGGCACGCCATGCTCAAACAGTTTGCCCAGGAAGAGCGGACTGGGGCACATCTCATTCACCGGGTACCGGTACGCCAAACCCGTATTGATTTCCGTCGCGACGTCCGCCTGCTTCAACACCCGGGCCACATCGTCGTACAACTGCAGCAGCCGGCTTTCGTCAGGCCGGTAATTGAACACCTTCAAATTGTCGAGATGGGCGATAATATCGAACAAACCGGAGGAGGCGGCGCGTTTCACCTGTTCGAAAAAATACCGGTACAGTTCCAGCAAATCCTTTTGCTGAAAAACGTGCTGCGCCTCGGGATTGTCAAATCCCCACCCATCGAGGAAATGAACGCTGCCGATGATATAGTCGAATTCATACTCGCTCAACAGCTCCGCCAATTCGGCTTCCCCGCCGGCAAAATAGTCCGCCTCCACGCCCAGGGACAAAGGCGCGCCCTGCCGCTGCAGCTGGCGGACCGTTTCGATAAAGTCCCGAATCGACCCGACGCATACGCTGTCCAGCCATCTGCGCTGCATGACGCCAAGTTCGCTGTCGTCCAGCAATATATAACGCTCGTAATAGCGGCGAAATTCCGTAAAACGGTACAGATGATCGACCACCCCGAATTGTTCGATCCCCCGTTCCCGTCCCAACCGGATATATGCGGACAGCCATTCTTCCGAAAAACAGCCTTTCGTCAAACGGGCTTGCAGACGGTCGGTCATGTCGACAATCCACGGCAAAGTATGGCGATCGAAACGGTTCCCGCCGTCAACCGGTGCGGCGACTTCCAACGCGCTGGCCGTCCTCTCCAGCCAGCGATACGAATAGGGGCCTTCTTCCAGATGGAAATGGAAGTCAACCTTCATTCCCCTTCCTCCTCGTCTGCAACAATCAGCTCGACATCCCTCTCCGCCAAGTAGCGTATCCATTCCGGCGGACAGCGGTGATCCGTGATTACGGTGAAAACATCGTCCAATGAACAAATGTTGGCAAATGTGGTTTTCCCGAGTTTGGAATGATCGGCCAAAATGATCGCTTCATCCGCGCGCTCGATCATGATCCGGGAAATGTTCGCTTCCGAAATCTCATAATCGGTAATACCGTCCACCAGCGAAACGCCACCGGCGGAAATAAACGCTTTGTTCACTCTTAGCCGGTTGAGCACAAGTTCGGACAAGGGACCGGAGACCGACCGCTGATGCCGGTTCACTTCACCCCCGACGAAAATGATGCGTCCCGGAAACATTTCCATCGCCAGCAGCAGCACGGGGGTGGAATGCGTCACGATGGTGACGTTCGGATGCGAATGCAGATTGCGAACGACTTCCAGCGTCGACGTTCCGTTGCCGATCATAATCGTGTCTCCATCTTTCACGAGCGCGGCCGCCCGCCTTCCGATCGCCGCTTTCTCTTTCGCGTTGATCAACGTTTTCTTGTCGAAAGGGAGTTCGAAAGCGTCGGCCCTCACTTTCACCGCTCCGCCGTAAACCTTTTTCAGTTTGCCTTCCTGATCCAGCCGCTCCAAGTCTCGGCGGATCGTCTCCGTGGAAACGCCGAGTTCGTCGGCGAGCGCCTGAACTTCGACCTTTCCTTCTTTGTTGAGGCATTCCATTATTTTTTTCTTTCGTTTCTCGAAAGACAGAGACATAATGCCATTCCCCGTTCTTCATGTGAATTGCTTATATGGATCTCTCGATACATTTCCACTCCGATTCCGGCACAAACAAATATACCGGAGCACCGGGCGTCAAGCCTTCCACCGATGGCCGATGCAGCGTATCCACGGTCACTTGCAGACCTTGCACGTCGATTTCATAACGCATGATGTTTCCCAGGACGGTCGCCATCGAAATGAATCCTTCCGCGACGATGCCCTGCTGCGCGCCCGTCCGATCAGGTTCGGTCGAAATGTGTATCGCTTCCGGCCTTACCGCAAACAGCTCTCCGCGATCGGGAATGCCGCGAATCGGTTTGTGCAGGAGCTGCTCCCGGCTCCATACGTTGTAATTCCCGATAAAATTGGCGACGAATTCGCTGCGCGGCGAAATGTAAATCTCTTGCGGCGTGCCGTGCTGCTCAATGGTGCCGTGGTTCATGACATAAATCCGGTCGGAAACCGCCAGCGCTTCTTCCTGATCGTGGGTAACGAAAATGGTCGTCATATTAAGCCGCTTTTGAATGGTTCGAATTTCGTTGCGAAGCGTACGGCGAATTTGGGCATCGAGGGCGCTGAGCGGCTCGTCCAGCAGCAGAACGGTCGGTTCCTTGACGAGAGATCGCGCCAGCGCGACACGCTGCTGCTGCCCCCCGGACAGTTCATGCGGATAGTGGTTCTCCTTGCCTTCCAGTTCAATGAGGGAAATCATCTCCGACACCGCTCGCCTGATCTCTTTTTTGTCCAACTTCTCCATCTTCAAACCGAAAGCGATATTTTCAAACACGGTCATGTTGGGAAACAGCGCATAGGACTGGAAGACCATCCCCACATCGCGCTTCTTGGGCGGCAAATGCGTAATGTCCCGCCCCCCCACCATGATTCGGCCTTCGTCAATCGGATTGAGCCCGGCAATGGCCCGCAGCAGCGTGCTTTTTCCGCAGCCGCTCGGTCCGAGCAGCGTGATGAACTCTCCCTTTTCAATAGACAGGGAGACCCGATCCAGCACCCTGACTTGATGGTACGTTTTTACAACGTTGCTGATTTCCACGAAGCTCATGCCGTGACTCCTCCTTCGTTGTCCGCAGGCGTGGCGGATGTTGCGTTCATTTTACGCGATTTCCCTCTTCCGATTCTGAGCACGAGCGCAAACAGCAAGGAAATAATCACGAAGAAGGTAAAGACAATCGCGCTCGACATATGCCCGTCCGTGGCCAGCATGCGGTGCAGATACACTTGAACGACCTCGTAACTGCCGCCGACCAGCATGTTCGCCAGGACAAACTCGGAAAAAAGTATGGAGAACGAAAGAAGGCTGGCCACCATCATCCCGGGCATGATGTTCGGAAGGATGACGAATACGAAGGCTTTCACCTTGCCGGCGCCCAGCACTTCCGCCGCTTCCATCAACTGCGCCGCGTGAATCGACCGCAATGAATTGCGCGTGCTCTGGTACACATACGGCATGATCACGATGAAATACGCGCCGATCAAAATCCAGATCGTACCCGAGATGGCAATCGGTCCGGACGAATAAATTTTGATCAGCCCGACGGCCGTGACCACTCCCGGCAAAGCGAAAGGCAGCAACACGACGGACTGCAGCATTTTCTCAAGTCCGGGAAAATACAGGACGACAACAAATATGGCGGGAACCATGATGGCCAGCGAAATGACAACGGTCACTGCGGATACCAGGAACGACCTTCCGATCGCGTACAAAAACCGTTCATCCGAAAAAAGCCGGCCGTACCATTCCAATGTCAAGCCATCGGGCAAAATGGTGTTTTGCCAAACCGTGCTGATCGAGAACAAAAACGTGGCCAGCAAAGGAATGATCAGCACGGCGAGAACAACGGACGTTACGCCGATATGCCACCAACGGCCTTTGGACCTAGCGGTTCTGGCGGGATTCGACATTAGCTTCCCTTCCTTACAAGCTGCAGCATCTTTTCATTAATGAACAGCGCAATCAGCAGGATCACAAACAGCACGACGGCCAAGGCGCTGCCCAATTCCTGGCGCGGAAACACATCCCCGGTCACGAGACTGTTAATCTGAATCGTCAGCAAATTCACATTGCGTACGGTGAGAGCGTACGCCGTCGCCAATGCTCCCATCGCATTGGCGAACAGCACGCTGAATGTGCCCACTAGGCTGGGAAGCAGAACCGGCACGCCGATATATCGCCAAAACTGCCAGGTCGACGCTCCCAATAGTGCGGCCGATTCTTTCCATTCCTCCCTGATGGCATACAGGGAAGGATAGACGAGCAAAATCGCGAGCGGAATTTGAAAGTACGTGTAGACGACGATGAGACCTTTCAACGAACGCAAATCGAAATTCAGGAAGCCCATCCCCAACTTGTCGAACAGCAAGGTGAACATCCCGTTCGTGCCCAGGATGATCATGAACGCAAACGCGAGAGGCACGCCGGAAAAATTGTTGAAAATATTGGAAATGTTCAGCAGCACATCGCGCGTTTTCGCCGAGAACCGGGTGAACGAATAAGAAGCGAACACCGCAATCACGAGTCCGACAAGACTGGAAACGAACGACAGCCAGACGCTGTTCAGCAAGGATTGGGTGTACAAAGGATGGGTCAACGCTTTCACATACTGAGCAAACGTAAACCCTTGGCCGTCCGCGTGTTGAAAGCTGGAAATCAGCATGCCGGCAAACGGCAGCGCGAGAAACGCAATCAGCCAAAAGACAAACGGCACGAGCACAAGAAGCATTATTTTATGTGAATTTGCACTTCTTCCAGCCACCTCTCGCCAAGCCCCTTTACTGTGTTCTCCCACACTTTGTAATCCTTGACGGGTTTCACGTTTTTGTATTGTTCCGACGGAATCAGTTTGGCCGCCACTTCCTCCGGCAATTGGACATTTTGCCGAATCGGACGCGCGAACCCTTTCGCCAGATTGATCTGTCCCGCATCGCTCAGAATATAAGTGCGCGCCAGCTTGGCCGCGTTCGGATGGGGGGCGTATTTATTGATGATCGTCGCGTAACCGCTGATGACACTGCCCTCTTCGGGTATCGCCACCTCAAATTTGTCGGGATCAATCTGCTCGCGATAACCGAGCGCGTTGAAGTCCCACAGGATCGCCACGGCCACTTCGCCTTTCTGGATATTCGGAACGGTCACATCCGCTTTGGAAATAAGCCCCTTCTGCGCCAACCGTTTAAAATATTCAATTCCCGGATCGATGTTTCCTTCATCGCCTCCAAACGCGAGTGCCGCCGCCAACACACCGTTTTGCGCCTGTGCGGCGCCGGCCACGTCGCCGACAGCCAGTTGATACTCGCCGCCGTTGTTCTCGACATCGGCCCAGCTTTTCGGACATTTTGACACCAGTTCCTTGTTGCAAAGAAATGCTATGGACCCCGTGTACCCCACGATCCAATGGCCTTCCTTGTCTTTGGCCCAATCGGGAATTTCATCCCAATACTCGGTCTTGAACGGCTGCGTTACTCCTTTCTCGACCGCCATCGGACCAAAAGCGATCCCTACATCGCCGATGTCCGCCGTCGGATTGTTTTTCTCGGCTGCAAACTTGTTGATCTCGTCCACGCTGCCCATATCCGTGTCGGAGTGATCGAGATTATACTTTTCTTTGAGATCTCTCCACGTTTCTTCCCAGTTCGCCCATGCGTCCGGCATGCCGACGCTCACGACCTTGCCTTCCTTCTGCGCCAGCGGCACGAGCTCCTCCAGCGTCAAAATTTTGTCTTCTCCGCCGTTATCGCCTTCGGACGACGAATTCGACCCCCCTTTGTTCGAACCGCATGCCGCCAGCATGAACGCCAGGACCAGCATGACCCCGAACATCATCGGCTTTGTCCATTGTCTCTTTTCTTGCATCGTTTTTTCCTCCTTGTAGGTTTGTGGATTATGTCATTCGGGGTGTATGGACCCCCGGATGAACCCCGGAATGTTAAACGCTTTCATTTCCGCGGAACATGGGATGTCCAGCAAGTCGCACACCAACGGCGCGACGGCAAGCTGCGGAACATATTCTTCAATGTAAGTGCCCGGCCGGCATCGGGAACTGATGACGAACAACGGCACGTCCCGCTCCGCTTCCCCGGTTCCTCCGTGATTGGCGAATTCATTCATCCCGTGATCCGAAGTAATGACGATCTCATACCCTTCCTTCATCCAAATCGGCAAAAGCTGCGCCAAAATACTGTCCGCCCTCAGTGCCGCATCCCGATACTCGCGGGATTCCGACGAGAATTTGTGCCCGGCATCGTCAATGTTCATGGAATGTATGTACAGAAAGTCCGGATCGTACATTCTCCGCAGCGATTCGGCGTCCAGAAACAAGTGGGAATCCGGATAGTGATCTTCAAAATAAAATTTGCCGTGTTGAATCGGCAGGTCAAGGCGATGCTGCTCCCTGTCTTCGATGAAATGAAAAGGAGCGCGATTGTACAATTCGCTGACCCAGTAATAAGCCGCCGCGGCCGTTGTCAGACCGTGTTCCCTGGCAAGATGGAAAACGCTTTTCTGGGTAGACAGACGCACCGCTTGATTGCTTCCGATTCCGTTTATCCAGCTAGGTGTCCCGGTCAGCAACACTTCATACAACGGTCTGGAAAGACTGGGCAACTCCGATTTGACTTTGTAGAGCGCAGCCTTGTCCTGCTCGACGAGATGGCAAACATACCCCATTTGCGCTATGGCCGTGTCAAATCGCAGACCGTCCAATACGATAAAGATGACTTTCGGCAAAAGCACCCCTGCTTTCTTTTTTATTTTTGTTGATTCTTCTGTTTTTTATATAATATTAGTGCCAATTTAGTTGCACGTCAATTGTTGAATATTCGATTTTTTTGGAAAAACGCATATTTTTGCTGACGAATTTTTAGAAAATTCGTTTGTGGTTTTACTTTGTTTGTTGAGGCAGTAGGGAACAGAGAGGAAAAAGAAACCGCCTCCCCTCGCTGCGGCCATGGTTTTTTCTGCCGATGTCTCGCTTTTCATGCCGTCCGAATCAACAAAAAAAAGCAAAAGACACCCCGCAAAGGGTGTCTCCATGATGGCTGCCATTCAAACGTTCGGTCCCGCTGTGCATCAGGAGGACGGTTCATCCTTGGCCGTCGCCATTTGCGGCGCGTCACGCGAATCGTTCCAGCCGCAGGATCGATTCGCTGTCGGGCTCAACATCCAGACTGAGCATCAATGGTTGGGGTTGTCGGTAAGGTTTTTCCTCCCGGACCCATCTGTCCCATACCTCCGGATCGGCCGCAAACGAACGCCCGCTCAGCCGGCGCAATTCCAGCCATGCGCTCCTGGCGATCAGCGCCCGGTTGTCCGGCAAATAGTCGATCAGGATCCGATACCCTTCCGGACTGCCGCACCTTGCGAGCGCACGCCCGATGGCCAGCTCCAGCATCGCTCGGCGCTCCAAGAAATAGTCCGCCTGCACTTCCGCCGTGCATTGCTGGCCGCGCAGCAGCGGATGACGGTGCATCGTTTCCAGCACCGGAACGGCGGACGGGTCCCCCAGCCTCTCCGCTCCCCGACAGACCGCGTCAATATAATAAAACAGTCCTTTTCTTGAGTCTTTGAGATCTTCTTCCTGAAAATCCAACAGGTCCACGACCCGTTGCCATACGGCCACACTGCGAGGGTCTCTGGCGGCCGCGAGCGAATAGAGCAAATACGCCGTATCCGGCATCGCTCCATGATCCGGCGGAAGCTGCACATACATGATTTCCGCCGTGCGGACCGGCAGTTCGGGACCTTCCAGCTCTTTCAGGATCGCCTCGATCAACACGGGCGCGCCGGTGCGGGATCCCATCAGCGCCAGCGCCTGGGCCAGGCGGATTTTCTTGACGCCTTCCGCGCGTTCCATCGCCTTTTCCAGAATCGGCACCATGCGCGGACCCGCCGAACAAATCTCGATGAACGGAATCAGCCGGGTGTACGTTTCATTCATCCGCATATTGGCGTATTCGTAAAGCGGTTTGGTCTCGATGGACTCGGCCAAACGGACCAAGTCATCCTCCCGGTAAAGAATCGGGGACAACGTGCGCTTCAGCACTTTCTCGGGAAGCAGCCCCTCTTTCACCAGTCTGTCCTGCAGGCTGCGGATGTCGATCTCGCGCAAACGTTGCTTTCCCTTCACCGCCATCGCCGCCGCGAGCGCCGCAACGGCGCCGAGATTTTCCAGATCCGCCTGCATGCGGATCGCCGGCAGCGCATCATGTGTGGCCGAGACCGCTTTCCCCGCCACGAGCAGTCCTTCCAGACCTTGCGGAAGCAGCATGCGGAAGGGAATTTCAATTTCCAGATTGGGCGGAATCAATCCGACGTTCACCCAGTCCGCGCCGCTGACCCCCTTCACGTCATGGTTGCTGAAGTGGATATTGACGACGTCCGGCCAGCGCCGCTGCAGCAGTTGGTCCGTCAAGCGCATCGTGACGTCGCCTTTGATATGGCGACTTTCCCGTGTGGCGATATAGATACCGTGGTCATGGCATGCCTCGCCCCTTCTGCGGCCGGCCAAGATCGCCCGCGTGTAATCGAGCGCATCGGACACGTCCACCATGCTCGTGAAATTATTTTGTGTCTTCCCCGGCTCCTTGAACTGGGCTAACGAGTACCACATGACCGCGTGATCTTTCTCCGAGCCGTAGACGAATTCCGCGCCGGCAAAAGCCGCCACATCGCCGTCGCCTGAGGCGTCGATGACGACGGACGCGAGAACGGCACAAAGTCCCCAGCGGGTCGCCACCACCGCGCCGCAAACCCGATTGCCGCTTTTGATCGCGCCGCAGGTGACGGCATTGAGCAGCAGTTCGACGCCCGCCCGCTCCGCATCGCGCAGCAGCGCGTACATCTTCGCTTCCACGTTCCATTTGTGACCCTTGTAGCGCAGTTCCTGCTGTACCGACTGCACGCCGGCGGTAATTTTCGCCGCAAACCCGACCTTTCGGCCGAACCAGTAGCTGTCCACGCCGCCGAAAGTTCCCGTGCCTCCCAATCCGGGATTCAGATCGACGAGCACGGTATTCATCCCTTCGCCCGCCGCCGTAATGGCCGCGCATGCGCCGCTCGTGCCGCCGCCGACGACGAGCACGTCCGCCCGCCGGAGTACCGGAACAGCCGCTTCCTCTACCGGAACGGTTTGTCTGCCGCGATCGACGCCGGCAGAAGAAGGGACATGCAGTTCAACTGCGCCGAATTCACGACCGCGATCCGCGCAAGCTTCGACACGCAAACGGTCAGTTGAGGAGCGGAAGGACGAATCGGAAGACGCTTTTGGCGAAATGGCCCGCGAACGATCGCGCAGCGCGAGCAGTTCCTGCGCCGCCTGTTCGCCGATGACGCAGGCTTGCACCGGATCGAGCAAATCTGTGCAGCCGTCCCGATATACGGACTTGCCCAGACTGTAAACCCCGGATTTCAACGTCGATCCGTCGGCGAGCCCTCTCCGCCGTCCGCCTGACGGACGTCCAAGCGCGAAAGGGTCCGTTCCCTCCCCACGCGGAAACGGCCCGTGCAGTTCGCAAGAGGATGCGGCCAGAAACGCCTTGCGAAACGCCGGCACGTTCTGAATCAAATGCGCGGCCAGGCGAAACCCGATATGGCGGGCCCGGATTTCTCTATTGCGGTTGGCTTCCATACGGTTGTCGCTTTCCAGCTCCAGCGAATATTCGGCATACAGATGCCCCGAACCTTGGATCCCTTCCCGAAATCGAACCGTGTTGCCCAAGACGCCGATGTGTTCCGGAACATTGAGCCGGTCCCCGTTCAACTCTTGCGCGTCAACACCCGTAAACTCCAGCGTCCGGAAATACAACGCGGAATTCCCCAAGCTGTAACGGGACACGTCCTCCCCGCACAGCCGGGCGCAACCGGCGGTTTCCGTCGCGTCGATCACGTAGCGGCACAAAATCGCCTGCCGCCCCGACTTGTTGGCGATCACCAGACCGTCGATGCTTCCGGCTTACCCAACAAACCCGATCGGCAACGAAGCATAAATCAAATCGACGCCGTGATCGGCCAGCAGATTCTCCAGGCTGATTTTCAACCTGTCGGGATGCAGCGGCACGCTGCCGGAAATCACCTGTTCCCCGCCGGCGGCGCCGCTGTGTTCCAGACAGTATCGTATAAGTTCCGGCAATGAATCTCGCTCCGTATCCTGCAGGTCGATCCACGGACGAAGGGCGGCCGTCAGTTCCCGGCCCAAATACGTCCTCGGTTCGATGACGACCGTTTTCAGCCGATGCCGCGCGAGCCGCACCGCGCAGGCGATCCCGGACAGCGAACCGCCGACGACGACCGCATCCGCCTCATATAGCACCGGCACGTTGTCTGCGGGCAAAACACCGTACATACCGACCCACGTTCCTCTCCACTTTGGATTTGTCTCCGTCTTCGATTGTACCAAAAGCGGCTGCTCCACGAAGAAGCAACCGCCCTGGAAGGTTTCTCCACCCTGTTATGAAACCGAATTTTACTTCGTCGATTGATACCAAGCGTTATATTGTTCTGTCAGTTCCCGGCCGCCTTTGTTTTTCCACTCTTGCACGAATTCGTCAAACTTGGCCAGTTCTTTTTCATCGAGCAGCATTTTGATCAACCGTTCATGGCTGAACGAGCGCAGCGGCTGGCCGTATTTTTGCTCGGCTTCCACAACCGGCGCAAGGTTGACGATCGGGGTGTACATGAATCCGTCCGATTTCGCGTTGATATCATCCCACAGCATCGCCATTTCCGGCTCTTTGCGGGCCCTCGCGCCGAACAGCGGCGTATATTTGGACGATTCGTTGACCGGGTAAAACCAGCGCCCTTTGTTGAATTGGTTGAATTCCGGGAAAATCGGATAATACTTGCCGTCTTCGATCTTGTACGAGACGTTCTCTTCGCCGAGAATCAATCGCGTATAATGGGCCGGGGCCAAAAATGCGTCGGCAAATTGCACGACTTCGGCCGCTTTTTTCGACACTTTCGGCACGATGACAAAGCTGTACAACCCGCCCGTGCCCGCAATCCGCTGATTGCCGTTATTGTCCTTCAGCGGCGGCAGGAAAGCGAGTTCCGCGTCCGGAACCTTTTCCATCAGCGCCCTTACGGCGCCGGAGTCCCAGCAGGAGAACGTGGCGACCCCGACAAAACCGGCGCCGACTTTTTCCGTCACGTCGCCGTGTTTGGATATGGCCGCGTCCGGATCCAGCAGCCCTTCCCGGTTCAGTTTGTTCAAGAACGCCACATATTCCCTGACTCCGGGCTGATCCAGCCCGCTTTGGATCTCGCCGTCGACGACGACGAAATCGGTCGGGCCGCGTCCGATCCCCCAGGCTTCAGCCAATCCGCTAATACTGAGCGCATTGCCGTCTTCGCCCGCGTGGATGGCGAGCGGGATCACCTTGTCTTTGCCTACGCCTCCCGGATCCTTTTCCTTGAAGGCCTTCAACACTTCATACAATTCATCGGGGGTGGTCGGCATCGGCAAGTTCAGTTTGTCCAACCAGTCCTTGCGAATGATCAACCCGTCCGTAACCGCCTCGTAGTTGAACGTGGGAAGCGCGTAAATCTCGCCGTCGACGGAAACCATGTCCCATTGTTCCTGGGAAAACGCTGCTTTCAAATTCGGCCCGTACCGCTCGATCAAGTCCGTCAACGGCTGGATCGCTTCGTTCCTCGCATACATGGCCAGCAAATTGCGGTTGTTCATCGAAATCATGTCGAACTCCTGTCCGGAGCTCAAAATCAGGTTGACTTTATCGTCGTCGTTCCGGAAAATGTAACCACATTGAGGGAAGTGTTGAAGGATGCGGAACGGCGGGCTTACGCCGTCGGATCGTTCGCCCCGCGCTATGTCGCCATGATCGCGCCGATCCTTCGGGCCGGCCAAGCCATGCAGTCTCCCGTCATCGTTCAGATTTCCCACAAGGAGATGATTCGTTACGGCATAACTCCCTTGCAGTTTGCGGATGCCTTTTATCAAGCGGTCGAGTCTGAGGGGGTCACGATTCCGGTCGTGCTTCACCTGGACCACACCAAGTCGATGGACACGATCCGCGACGCGATCGCGGCGGGCTTCACATCCGTCATGATCGACGCTTCCGAATACGATCTGGACGAAAACATTCGCATCAGCCGGGAAGTTTCCGCATATGCCCGAAACTTCGGCGTATCCGTCGAAGCCGAGCTAGGGAAAATCGGCACGACCGACTTCGTCGAAACGGACCATGATGAGGAGTTGTATACGGATCCCGACGAATGTTTGCAGTTTGTGCAGGAAACAGGCGTAGATGCGCTGGCGGTTTCTGTGGGAACGGCACACGGCGTCTATGTGGTGCGGAAGCCCAAAATCGATATCGCCAGACTGAAAGCGATTCGGGAGAAGACGGACGTCCACCTCGTGCTCCACGGCGGGTCCGGCGTGCCGCCGGAAATGATTCGGCAGGCGATCGAACTTCCCGGAGGCGGCATCAGCAAGGTGAACATCGCGACCGACCTGGAAATCGCGCTGCTTAAGGCGCTCGGACGCGATGAGCGCATGACGAGCGCGGAATGCGACGCCCTGCCCGCAGAATCGCTCCGGCGGGGGCAAGATGCCGTGCAGCGAACCGTAGAAGAAAAAATCGAGCTTTATCTCGGCAGCAAGGCGAAAGCGATTCCCTAACAAGATCTTTCCCTGGCCGCTTGCGGAGGCGGATCAGACCACTTCACCTCGAATACGGGCGGAACGGGCAATGCGGATAATGCGAATAATGCGGACAAAGGTTCGGCGCAAGGTTGACGATTCTTGGGGAAACAGCGGGTCTTTAGGGAGATCCGCTGTTTTTTTTCGCCGCAGATGCGCGCGTACGTGCGGAATCGGTGTTTTCGAATAATACGCCAATCCTCCAATCAAACTAAGGACGACAACCGAGTCAAAAATTTGCTCGTCGGGAGGTTAATGCGTTGTATTTTTACAAAGAGGATTTAATCAACATGATTGTGCCCGATAAACCGGATCCTCAAGCGGCGAAAGTCATGCAAGAAGTGCTGGGCGGCCGTTTCGGAGAAATGCGAACGATGATGCAGTTTTTCTTTCAAAGCAACAATTTCCGCGGCAGCGCCTTGCAGTATCGGGATCTGATTCGCGGCGTGTTTCTCGAGGAACTGAGCCACGTCGAGCTCGTTCAGCATACGATCAACCAATTATTGACCGGCTCCGGCGAAGAACTTCCCGGCAGTGCGGGAGCCGACGGCGCCCCCCTGGACGATGCGGTCCGACACGCCAATCCCCATCACTATATTATGGGCGCGCAATGCTCGATTCCTTACGACGCCTCGGGCAACCCGTGGATGGGCAACTATGTGTACAGTCACGGCAACCTGATTGCGGACCTCCTCAACAATTTGATGCTGGAAACGACGGGGGTTCTGCAAAAATCGCGAATTTACGAAATGAGTTCCAACAAAACGTTTCGCGAAACGTTGGCCTTCCTGATTGTCCGGGATAACGCCCATCAGAACGCCTTCGCCAAAGCGCTGGAGACGTTGGGCGTCGACTGGGGCAAACTGTTCCCGGTACCTAACTACGATATCAACAAATACCCGGAATGCCGTAAATACGTGGATATGGGCTTTCACAACGCCCAATTCAATTTCCGATTGGACAACACGCGAATCGCCGAAATTTTCAGCGGGAAATCGCCGAGCCGGAACGGCGGCGACCTTCAAGTCGTTCCTCCGCCGCAGCCGCACCCCATGCCGGTCCTGCCGGAAATGCCGAACGAACACAGTCCGGGTCTGTACGATGTTTACGTTTAAATATTGGACGCACCCCTGCCGGATTTCCGGATCAGGGGTGTTTTTTCGCCATTCGTCCGCCCTTGCGATTGCCCATCCGCTCGCAACACAAAAAAAGCGAATCCTGCGCTTTTGCGCAACATTCGCTTCAGCCGCCGCCATCGGCATCATTTTTTCGCTCAATTGAGCTTCTCTTTACTTGACGATCGTCTGTCCGATGCCTATCGATCCCCCTGGTTCATTTCCCGGCGTAAAACTCCCGCATCTCCTCGCTCCATTTTTGTTCCCAGATGAACTTCAAGATGGACAGTTCCTCGGTGTAATCGGTTTTCGTCTCATCCTCGTCGTATTTCAACAGCTCCAGCACTTCGATCTCGAATTGCTGTTCCCCAAACCGGCTCCATTCCCTTTGCAGTTCCCGGTTGGGGTGCATTCCCGCATTCAGTTGAAATTTGACGCTGTTGATTTTCGCGTGGACGTGTTGGGAAGTCTCAAGCAAACATTTGTTTGTCACTTTGGAGCGGATGCAAAATATGCCCATGTCCGGTTTCATTTGCTTGTACTGCTCAATCAATTGTTTTTTTCTGCTGTTCATACATATCCCATCTCTTTCAATATTCTCGACAATACGCGCAGCCTTTCGCCGAGCAGTTCTCCGTCTTCACTCAGCACCTGGTTAAACAACCGGATGTCTTCATCGATCATGTCGTTGTCTTGACAAACCGCAACGGTCATGGCATCGCCCTGCAAGCCGATGCGGTCGATCACCGGTTTTTCGGGATCGTACAATTTCTCGTATCTGTATGCATCCTGGAAATGCAGTTTGGCCCGGCAGATCAAAATGGCGAGATCCAACACGCGATGCAGCGGAAGTTCTTCCGACTGCCTCGACCACTTCTCTCCCGTATGCCGCCAAACCTTGGCGGAGATGTCGATTTTGCCGCGGTCGTTCCACTGCGCAAGACCTAAAGAGAGGCCCTTGGCGTCCGATTGATAGGCGTACCTTCCATCCACGTTTTCATAATTCTCGCATACCACGACCGGTTTATGCTTCAAGGTTGTCGGAATTTTCAAGCGGGATCCCTCGTTTCCAAAAAATGTTGACCATCGAAAATTTCCTGGCCGTCAAGCCCAACTACTAGATTAATAAATTACTAATTTACTAAACGTCACTTTGGATTATACCCTATCGAAAGGTGCGTTGTCAAATGGAATAGAAAGTGGACTTTTCCGCTCCGGCGCTACGCCGCCCGTTCTGAAGGGGGCGCTTTGTTGTGCGGATGCCTTCTCTATGAAAAAACAGGCTCGTATTGAGCCTGTCCATTACCTTCCGCGTTCATTGCCCCAGAGCAGCGTATGCAGCTGCGGCAGCGTCCGCGCTTCGTTCATATCGGGGTCGGCGGCCACTTTCTCGATCAGCCAATTCAGCTTGTTCAACAGCCTTTCAATCGTCGGGCCTTCTTGCGCGACGCGGTCATTGCCCGCCTGCAGATAAAACGGGACGTCGGGATAGCGCTGATGGACGGTTTTGGCGTAATCGTAATCCGCGTCGTCGAACACCACGACCTTCAGCACGTAGTTTCCCGCCGGCAACTCCCGATGAAGCCGATCCAGCACTTCCCAGTCGGTGCGCATGCGGGAACTGGGCGGTTTGGGACTGACCGTCAGCACATCGACGGACGAAAACCAGTCCTGCCACCGGCTTCCCTGCGTTTCCACCGCCACCTTCACGCCGAGCGCGTGCAATTGATCGATCAGGTTTTGCACAGGCTGCCCGATCAAGGCCGGATTGCCTCCGGAGATGGTGACCCAGCTGAAATTGCCTCCGGCCAATTGCGAAAGCTCCGAGACGATGTCCGAAACGTCCATCATCCGCACCTGATCTTTGGCGGAACCGTCCCACGTAAACGCGGAGTCGCACCAGGAACAGCGATAATCGCAGCCGTACGTTCTGACGAACATCGTTTTGACCCCGATCACGGAACCTTCTCCTTGAATCGTCGGACCGAAAATTTCGATGACCGGTATTTTATCCAACATCGCAACCCCCGTACGGCCGGAACGTCGGCCCCTGTTCGGGAATGTCGCTCGCCAGAACTTCCGCCCAGGCGGTGGGGGTTTCCCATAACTTGACCGAATACACGGGCAGTCCCGCCCGTTTTAATTCATAACAAATATAGGATGACAAATTTTCGGCCGTCGTGCGAAAGCCCAGCAGCGTCACTTTGGAGTTCGACGAACGGAGAGACTCCAGCACCGGTTCATTCCCCATGGCCAAAAAACTGTGGTCCCACGGATCGACGATCCGCTCCTTGACGACGTTTTTCAAGTCGTGAAAATCCATCACGAACCCTTCGGAAGAAACGCCGGCATGCGGTACGACGGGGCCTTTCAACACGACTTCCAGCTTGTACGTGTGTCCGTGCACATTGGCGCACTTGCCGTTGTGCCCCACCAACTGATGGGCGGCATCGAACGTAAAGATTTTGCATACAGCCACTTCGTTCAACACTTCAATTCACCCGATCCCGCATTTCCACATATTGCCGCAGTCCTCTGTTTCTCAGCTCGCATGCCGGACATTCTCCGCAGCCCTGGCCGATGACACCGTTATAGCAAGTCAACGTATTGTCGCGGATATACTCGAAATATCCCAATTCGTCGGCCAATTGCCACGTTTCCTTCTTGTTCAGCCACATGAGCGGCGTATGAATGACAAACTCGTAATCCATGGCCAGATTCAAGGTCACATTCAACGACTTGATGAAAATGTCGCGGCAGTCGGGATACCCGCTGAAATCGGTTTGGCACACTCCCGTCACGAGATGGCGGCAGTCGGACTGCTTGGCCAGTATGGCGGCAAAAGTAAGGAACAACATATTGCGGCCGTCGACAAAAGTGGTCGGCAGGCTGTTGCCTTCCCCCGCCTTGATCTCGATATCGTCCCGCGTCAAAGCGTTCGGCGCCAATTGGCCCAACAGCCCCATATCCAGGATATGGTGCGGAACTTGAAAGTGCTGCGCAATCCGGCTGGCCACTTCCACTTCCTTCGCGTGCCTCTGCCCGTAATGAAACGTCACCGCCTCCACGTGGTCGAACGTTTTCAACGCCCATACCAAACACGTGGTGCTGTCTTGTCCACCGCTAAAGACAACCAATGCTTTCTTGTTCATCTGCGTCTCCTTAAAAGGATGGTGCGTTTTCCTGCGAAAGATACAATCCTATTATACATGAAAAATGCCGGGAAATTGTCCGCCGCGCGCCAACCGCGCATACAGAAAAGAAACCCAAATCATTCGAAATGATTTGAGTTTCCGTTTCCACAAGCGATGATGACTTTCAAGGCGTCCGGAACAGCGGATCATATAATGAAAGCGATCCGCTTCTCATCCCTTGTCTGACGACACGGTCACCTTCCCGCGCAGGGGGGCGAGGATGAACGCGCCGACCACGATGAGCACACTGATGACGGCCGCCGACCAGTACAGGCCGCCGTACCCGTTTTCCGCAGCCAGCCTCGTGACTTCGGATACACTGTCCAAAATCACGTCTTTCAATGCCGGGTCCTGAATCGATTGGACAATGTCGTGGATTTGGCCGGCATCGACGGGTTCCGCGCCGGAAGCGGAAGCCATCTGCCTGCCGATCTGCGCCAGTTCGTCCAGCGCCTCCTGCGACAAGTTCGCCTGCGCCACGTTGTCTTTCAGGATATCCTGGAAATCCGTTTTGAAAAGTTCTCCCATATTTTTATAACCGCGAGCGATAAAACCCGCATAGATGGTCGGCGCGATGGTCATCCCGATCTGGCGAAGCAAGGACAACGAAGCGAGCGCCGTGCCTTTGTTCGCATTTAACCCTTCCGTCGCCAAAATGTTCAAGGGCGCGCCCAGAATGACCCCCATCCCGACGCCGGCAATCATACTCGCGACCAAAAACTGCCATTTCGTGTCAATCCATAAAGGGAACAACGCAAATCCGACGGCCGCAAGAACCCCGGACAAAATCACGGTAAAGATCGGGCCGCGTTTCGCAACCAGCGCTCCTCCCAATCCGGCGCCCACTCCCGAGGCCAACGCCAGCGGCGTCATCCAGTAACCGGATTTTTCCGCCTGAATACCGAGCACGTTTTCCGTAAAACCCGGGATGAAAATCATCGCGGCCAACGTTCCGCCGGAGAACGCCCCGATGAGCAGCACCATCAGGTAACGAGGCTGCCTCATCAAATGGATCGGCAAAATCGGATCGCGGTTCGGTTTTCGCAGCAGCGCGGACTCATAGAACCACAACGCCGCGATAAGCACAATACCCGCGCCGATAAAACCCGAGACGTCCAATTCCCGGAAGCTCGCCCAAAAATCGACGTCGATGTTGGTCAGACCGTACATCAACGACAAGATGGCTACCGATAAAATCACGATTCCCGCCAAATCCAAAGTTCCGGGACTCGGATCCGACGATTCTCCCACTTTGATCAAAGCCAAAATGAACAGAGCGATGGCAATCGGCACGTTGATGAGAAACAAAATGTGCCAGTTCCCCGTCAAGTCAAGCAAAAACGAGCCTACGTTGGGACCGAGTACCGCCGCAACCCCGTTCATTGCACCGAGCATCCCCAAATACTTCGCCTGCTTTTCCGGCTCCACCGTGCTTAATATATGGGAGCTGCCGATAATGAAAATGCCCCCGCCGCCCAGCGCCTGAAGGAAGCGCGCAGCCAAATACAAGCCGAAGGAAGGGCTGAGCGCGACAAACAACGAACCGAGGCCGAACAAGGCGATTTCCACGACGAACAGTTTTTTCCTTCCGTACCGGTCGGAAAGTTTCCCCACGATCGGCAGGCTGATCGACAAACCCAGGGTGTAAATCGTAATCCCCCAGGCTCCCCAGTTATCCGTCACGTCAAAATGGCGGTTGATGGTCGTCAGCGCCGAGCTGATAATCCCGTTATCCAGTTGTGCCATAAACACGCCGACGGAAAACAAAAGCAGCGCCCAAAATGGGGACGATGAAGAAGATGGTTTGGCCAACAAGGGTCACCTTCTTTTTAGATTTTTTGACGCGCAAGAATCCGTACCGTCATCGATGGTAAATATCATACCAAATTTATTTCGTCAGCGCATATGTCCCCGGGAACTTGATTCCATCGCATTCCAGTCCGGCAAATCAAAATCGGTTTGAAACAAAATTTTTCCGCCTTTGAAACCTCAGACAGCCCATGATTTTCAGTTTATTATTTCACAATTCGTTTCCTGTACCCGCTTTCAAGTCGTTACGCCCCACCCCAAATCCTGCGGCAAAATGAAAGGAATATTGCAGGCACCCGACCAGTAGTATGAAATATCGAATGGGTGATTTCCCGAAGGAGGAGCCAATATGGGTTACTATGTCAAGGTGAAAGGGAACGTAAACATATATGTGGAAGATTTGAATCCGGAAGGCCAGAAAACCATTTTGTTTTTGCACGGTTGGCCCGGCAGCCATCGATTGTTTGAATACCAGTTCGATCAGCTGCCCCAGATGGGTTTTCGATGCATTGGCATCGACACAAGGGGGTTCGGCAAATCGGATAAACCGTTCCATGGATATGATTACAATACGTTGGCGGACGATGTGAGAGGGGTGGTGGAAGCTTTACGTTTGAGCGGCTTTACGTTGGTCGGTCATTCCACCGGCGGCGCGATCGCCGCCAGATATATGGGGCGACATCAAGGGTACGGGGTATCCCGGCTGGTGCTCGTTGCGGCCGCCGCTCCGAGTTTAATTCAACGTCCCCAATTTCCATACGGGATTGATCCGGGAACCGTATACCAAATCATCAAGGATACTTATAATGACCGTCCTCAAATGCTTCGCAATTTTGGAAACCGGTTTTTCTTTCAACACATTTCAACCGCGTTCGCCGATTGGTTTTTTCAGTTGGGTTTGCAAGCGGCAGGATGGGCAACGGCCGCCATCGCCAAAACTTGGCTCAATGAAGTCCTGTTCGCCGACCTGGAATCCATTCGCGTCCCTACCTTGATTATTCACGGCATCCATGACCAGGTGGTCCCTTTTCAGCTCGGACAAATTCAACAGCGGATGATCCGAAATTCGATGCTGGTGCCGTTTGAATGGTCCGGTCACGCATCTTTCTATGACCAAAAGGAAAAATTCAATGAAACTCTGGCAAAATTCATCGATGGATTTGGCAAAAATCCATTAACTTGAATCGAACGACGATCACGAAATTTAGGCCCTCCATATGCGCATAAATCTCCCCATCCAGCAGTTCGACCAACCGCTTGGCAATGGAGAGGCCCAATCCGGTTGTTTTTTGGTGACGGGACGGATCGGAAATGTAATGCAAACTTTCAATGGTGCCGCCCCATAATTCATTCAATCGCGTTTTCAATTCATTCATTCGATCACTTCCCAGTTTAAGATTTTACGATTTTTTATTTGGTGAAAAAAGTCATCACTCGTATCAATCGGGAGGTCGGAAGCCATTCATCGATCTACAATCAACCGTAGCGGCGTGTCGTAAAATGAAGGAATTTGTGGATTGGGATCGAATTGCATTTTTTAGCAAGGCGATTCCAATCCTACGCACAAGTTGGTGAAAACATTGCAGAACGGAAACACGCCCGTCCCGGATTTGAGTATCGCGCAACGCATCTGGAAGTATAAGTTCCATTATTTGATTGTCATTCCGGCCATATCGCTGATCTTCGCCTTGAAGTTTTACCCGTTTATCACGGCGGTGTTGCTGGCGTTCAAGGATTTCAAAGCGGTATACGGACTTTTCTCCAGCCCGTGGGCGGGATGGGATCAATTTGCCGATTTGTTCGGTTCCTCCGAGTTCAGGAGGGTGCTCGCCAACACACTGGTGATCAAATTTTCGTATATGTTGGCCAGTGGCGCTCTTGCGCTGGTTGTCGCCCTGGCGTTGAGCCATATTCGGTCTGCCAGGATGCAGCGCGTCTATTCCACATTGTTCGTGCTCCCCTACTTCATCCCTAGCGTGGTGTTCGCCTATATCGTTTTGCTCGTGTTGTCGCCCGCTGATTCGCCCGACAGGCTCGTGATGGCAGAACCAGGTCTGTTTCGTCCGGTGCTTGTCGTCGCCGAAGTCGTCCGAACTTGCGGCATACCGATCTTGCTGGCGCTGGCCGCGATCTCCGCGAGACAGGCGGCATGGACGCGGCAAGATGCCGATACGATCGCTCCGTATTATGCGCAAACCCGCGTTCTTCCCGCCGTCCGGGCGATTGCCGCATTTATGCTGCTGCAGCTGTCGACGATGCTGTCCACCGATTTTGACCTCGTCTATTCGCTGCTGAATTCGTTCGTGCTGGAGACGGGGGAAACGTTGAATGCGTATGTGTTCCGGCAAGGTTTCGTCATGTTGAACTTCGGGTTGGCGGGCACCGCATGGTTTGTCAGTTTCCTGCTGCAGCTCGCATTCACGATCCTCGCTTTCTTACTGGTCAAAAGCTTGTTCGTCCGGGATTTGTTCATCGGCAGCGAACCGTCCGGAGACATTCGCGCAGGAAAACGCGGCGCAAGCGTGGCCGGCCACGGATTGACCATCGTTTTTTTGCTGCCGGTGCTGTATACCGTCTATCTCCTGTTCGTCGGTCTATTCGTCCGCGAAAGCGAGTCCGGCGCGAGTTTGGGTGAAATATTAGATGCCGGTTTATTTGCACGCTATTTGTACGTCACGCTGGGGGCCGTTATCGTCCATATGCTGATGACGCTGACGCTGGCTTACCCGCTGACGGTGAAACGATTGCCCGGCCGCAACGCGTATAAATTCGTGCTGTTGCTGGTGATCGTCTCGGGTGGAAGTTATATTACCGAGTACATGTTCATGAAATCTCTCGGATTGGAAGATACGATTTATCCGTACGCCTTTTACGGATTTTTCAACCTGGTCAGCGTGTTTGTCCTGAAGGAAATATTCAACGGCAAATACGGCGACTTGAAAGAGAAAGCCGAAGCGGAAGGGCGCGGTGAGCTGCACGCTTTCTTCCATCTTTATGTGCCCAAAGTGTGGAAACCGCTGCTGGCGCTCGGCGCGCTCCACTACGCCCTGATCTGGAACTCGTTTTACACTTCGCTGATTTATACGTCCAGCGAAGAGAAATATTCGCCGGTACTACTGTTCAGGACGCTTGCCGCCGGCAGCGGTCCGTCGGGCATTCAGCCGGGCGACCCTTTAGTCCTGCAGTTGGGTGTGATGGTTTCGCTGCCGGGAATTGTGCTGCTGTTGGCTTTTCGGAAATGGCTGACATCTGAAGTGTTCCTCAGCCAAATCCGGAAACTCAAGCCGAATATCGATTACATTCTCTGCCGGCCATTCGCGTTCGCTATGAAGCATATTTGAAATTTAACGGCTCGGTACACCGACGACCAAAGAATGTAATGTCAAGTTTCAAAGGCATGTTTAATGTCGTGCCAGACAATATGCGGGCCAGATCACCCAGCTGGTGACCTTCCCCAAACCCGTGACAGCACGCTCTTTAAAGGATCCTCCGGATCCTTTTGATACGGTTCACCATATCAGGATAATCGACGAAAAAGCGAGAGGAGAGCCGCGGCTCTCCTCTCGTCCTGCTTTCATCTCGTTCTGCCATATGCCTTGCCGTATCGGACGACCGTTCTGTGAATGCTCTTATCGGGGAGTTTCTTCAGCGCGTAAAAATTCGGCCGGGTGTTCACCTCCAAAATCCACAATCTCCCCTTGCGATCAAGCGCCACATCCAATCCGAGTTCCTTGAATCGGGGATTTTTCCGATCGAAACAGCGTGCCGTCTGCAAGGACAACGTCTTCAGTTCCCGCAAATACCGCCGGATTTGCGCCTCATTGTATCCGGCGCTGCGCAGCGTCGGTTCCGCGAGGGCAAGCTTTCCGCCTTGATGATAGTTGGTGACGACTTTGTTTCTTTTTCCAAGTTTCACAAACACCGCGGTGGACACCCATTTTCCCCGGCGCGACTTCTGCACCATCGCCCGAAAGTCAAAAGGCCTGCCACGAGCGGTCTGCAAGTGAATTCCCCGCTGGAGCATGTAGCTTCTCCCGCGAGCGATCTTTTTCAATTTGCCGAAAAGCGATTGGACGGAAGAAGCCTCGGCCGTTCTTTCGTTGATTTTGAAGCGAAATGCTTTCCCCCGGATTCTCGTAATCCGCGCAATTCCGTTCCCGCCCGTTCCTCTCGTCGGTTTAAAGTACACCATTTTGTACCGCTTCGTCATATCGGCGAGCGACGAACTGTTGAAAAGTTTCGTTTCCGGAACAAATCGTCTCAGTGTACGGTCCGACAGCAACCACTTCGTCTTCTTCCATTTATTTTTCAGCGCCAAGCTGCCGCCGCCTTTTCGAATCATGGCATCACCCCCTCCGCGTTATTCGAAATATCGTACTCCCGCTAAAACAAAACGACACGGCCGATGTCCACACTCCTGACCATTACCATGTTTTCCTCCAACAAAAAAATGAGAGCCATCCCTTGCGGGATGACCCTGCTAATAACTTCGCACCAGAACGTGCTAATTTAGATTCATGAACATGATCGTGTAAATGCCTTTTTGCCGAATCGGATCAGGCACTTTCAGCAAACCGGTGTCCCGTCTTGCCAAAATTAGCCGGACACCCCGACCTGCCTCTTCCGAATGGCCTCCCGAGCGACCTCCCGGTCGTCAAAGTGTATCGTTCCGTTCTTCGTGATTTGATACGTTTCATGGCCTTTGCCCGCAATCACAACGACGTCCCCCGCGCTCGCCATGGCGATCGCACGTTCGATCGCCGCGGCACGATCTTCCAATAATTCATATTTGTCGGCCGAATATTGCTTCTGGCGCAAACCTTCCTCGATATCCTTCAAAATCCGTTCAGGAGGTTCGGAACGAGGATTGTCGGACGTTACGATCACATAGTCACTGTATTCCGCCGCAATCCCACCCATAACGGGGCGTTTCGAGCGGTCGCGATCGCCGCCGCATCCGAACACGGTGATGACTTTTTTGTCGGCAAACGCCCGGACAGCCCGAAGCACATTGTCCAGGCCGTCCGGCGTATGGGCGTAATCGACCAGAACAGGAAACGGCTGCCCCTCGTCCACCATCTCCAGCCGTCCCGGAACGCCGGGCAATGACGCAAGCCCATCCCGAATCGTTTCCAGCGTCAGTCCTTCGACGAGTCCGGTCGCAATCGCCGCCAACGCGTTATAGACGTTGAACGTGCCCACCATACCGATCCGCATTTCGGAAGTCCCCTTATATGTGACCACCCGGAACGTCGTGCCCCGTGCGCTTAATCGGATGTCCTCCGCCCGTACGTCCGCCTCCTCCCGAATGCCGTAAGTCAGCACATGTGCCGCCGTCAGTTTTTGGAAGACGGCCGAAGCTTGATCATCCGCGTTCAGAACGGCAAACTTGCGCGTTTTTGGATCGGCATGGAACCCGTTGCCGAGGCGGGAAAAGAACAGCCCTTTGGCAGCGATGTAATTGTCCATTGTACCGTGATAGTCCAGATGATCTTGTGTCACGTTCGTAAACACGGCTGTGCGAAAATCACAGCCTATTACCCTGCCGGCATCAATCCCCTGCGATGTCACTTCCATTACGGCATACGCACATCCCGCATCCGCCATTCGTCGAAGATTTGCCTGCAGTACAGGCGGTTCCTGCGTATTGATATCCGTTTTGTACAAAGTGTCACCAATCTTCGTGCCGATGTTCCCCATCAACCCGGTCTTGTGGCCGGCGTATCGAAAAATCGCCTCAATCATGTGAGAAGTCGTCGTCTTGCCGTTCGTGCCCGTAACCCCGATCAATTTCAGTTCGCTGCTCGGATAACCATAAAAATGCGCACACAGCACCGCCAGCGCATGTCGCGAATTTTTCACGAAAATGACCGGCACATCATGGACATCGACGCCTCGCTCGGCGACAACCGCCACGGCTCCCGCCCGAACCGCATCTTTCGCATAGGGATGCCGATCTACCTGATAACCCGGAATGCCTGAGATGCAAACAAACAGATCCCCCGGCGAAACGCGCTGTGAGTGGTTGGATATGCCCTTGATTTCGATATCTATATCTATATTCCCTTGGACAACCGCATTGGGGATCAGATCAACCAGTTCCCGCAATTTCATGTAACAACCCTCCCCACACAAAATTCATTACCTTTATTCTACGACACCCCCGCCAAAAAAAGTAAAAAATCCCAATAAACTTATTACAGGAACCGGCTTCTCGGCGAAAGCTGGAGGACATGATAAAAACCGGGCAGGCTTCAGTTGATTGTGTGAAAAACGACCCGGTTTTGCTTTGTGGTGTTACGCTCTAGTACCGATTGTTTTAATGGACGATCGATTGACGACCGGCGGGTTTCCCTGCGTAACAAATGTAAAAAGGGACGCCCCGCATCCATGTCGGATGACTTTGGGGAGCCCCCTAACGGTAGTATCTAGCGCTTTTTAAAACGGCCATAAGAGCGGAATGACCAGCAACATGACGATGCCGATGATCAACTGAAGCGGCAGGCCGACTTTTATGTAATGCATAAATTTATAGCTGCCGGCCGCCATGACCATGGCGTTGGGCGGCGTCGAGAACGGCACGGCAAAGCACATGCCCGCCCCGATCGCGACCGCAAACAAAAACGGATAAGGGTTCAAGTTCATCTGCAGCGCCGTCGAGAGCGCAATCGGCGCAAGCAGCACGGCGCAAGTCGTATTGCTGAGAAACAACGTCATGATGGAGGTGGCGAAATAAATCCCGGCCAACAGCGCCATGGGCCCGTAATCCCCCAGAAAACCGACCAACCCTTCCGACAGCAGATTGGCCGCCCCGGTTTTCTCTATGGCGATCGACATCGGAATCATGCCGCCGATCAGCACGACACTGCTCCAATTGACGGTCTTGTACGCTTCCTCCATGTTGCGCACACACCCCAGCAAAACCATGAGGCATGCGGAAATCATAATGGCCGCGACAGCGGGGATCAGCTCGGTCACGAGCAATACGATCATCAGCAGCATGACACCGGCGGCGATCGGCGCCTTGCGATCCAACGTCACTTTGCGGGATTCCTCCAGCGGCTGCCCGATCACGACCACGTCTTCCTGATCGGCCGCCAGCAGCGCGATATCCTCCCATTTGCCTTGGATAAAAAGAATATCGTCGTTGCGCATCGTGACATCCTTCAAATTGTGCAGCAGGTACTGATCTTTCCGTTTGATGCCCAAAATGTTGACGCGATATTTTTCACGAAACCGGGATTGGCTGACGGGAAGACCGTTGAGCCGCGAATACGGCGTCAACATCAGTTCGGCAACACCGACTTCATCCGTCACGTAAGAGGCCTCCTCGCCTTCTTGAGGGAGACGTTCCTCCACCTTGCGATCGAGCATCGTCAAACCGCACGTTTCCGCGAACAACCGCACCTGCTTATACGGGCCGTACACATACAATACATCGCCTTCCTGCACAACCGATTCCGGCCCGGCCACCTCTTGATCGACCGTTTTGAGAAACTGATTTTTCAAGGACAATTTCCGGCGAATCTCGATCACATTGACCTCGAAACGCGCGGGAATGTCCAATTCCCACAGCCTCTTCCCCACCAGAGGAGAGTCGGCATTGACCCGCACGCGAAACAAATTGTGCATCATTTGATATCTGCGGACGAGTTCATCGGACGATAGACTATCCGGTTCGTGCGCACTTCCTTCCTTATTCCGCGGCAGAAAGCGGCGGAGCCACAGCATCGCCGCGATTCCGGTCAATACGCATACGAGCCCGATCGGGGTAAAGGAGAAAAACGAGAGCTTCCCGAATCCTGAAGAAGTGAGCGCATCCTGGATGACGAGATTGGGAGGTGTGCCGATCAGCGTCAAGGTCCCGCCGAGACTGCTGGCAAAGGCCACGGGCATCAGCAGTCGGCCCGGGTGCGTCCCGGCTTTCATCGCCAAACTCGTCACGATCGGCATCAAGACGGCCACAGTGCCGGTGTTGCTGACGAAAGCGCCGAGCGCCACGGTGACCAGCATCACCATGATCAATAGTCTCGTTTCCTTCGTGCCGGCCAGCTGAAGCAGCTTGTTGCTCGCCATTTTGGCGAGTCCCGTCCGGAAAATGCCTCCTCCAACGACAAACAAACCGATCATCATGATGACGACCGGACTGGAGAAGCCGGACAAAGCTTCCGATGGGGTGAGTATGCCCGAGACAAGCAGGACGATCAACACTCCGACGGCGACGATATCGGAGCGCACCTTTCCCGAAATAAACAAAGCCGATGCCGCTGCCAGCAACCCCAAAGTCATCCACATCTGTTGATCAGCCGTCAATTTCTCTTGCTCCTTGTATCTATGTATCTTTCAAATTATATACCATACGGATGGCGGCTCACCAGTAACCCTCCTCCTGACGACTCGTTCTGCGCGCTTTCCGCAACGGCATGTTTTCAAGGAAAAACGGGCCGACCATCGCGGTTGACCCGTTTTCATTCCTAGGCGATCTATTGGGGAATTTCAATACCCGAAAAAGGCATCCTTCGTAATCTGTTGTTTGGAAACCTGTTTGTCGAGCAAATCCTTGACAATCTGATCCACCATCGATTTGGGTCCCGCAACAAAGCATTTGCCGCCATGGTTGAATTGCGAGCGGAACTTGTCGATCTCCTGATGCAGCTCGTCCCTGGAACCCAGGTAGGTTAAACCGGTCAAAATCCGGTTCACCATAGCGTCCAGTTCATCCTTAAACAGGTACTCCCTGTTCCCATCCAAGTAAAGAAGATGAATGGGCTTACCGTATTCCTTCTGCGTCGCGTCGATTTGCTTGAGCATCGACCGAAACGGCGTTATGCCGATCCCGCCGGCAATGAAGAGCGTCGGGGTTTCCTCTTTGAGATAAAACGGACCTACCGGCCCGCGCATCGTGATTTTCATGCCCGGCGTCAATTCCAGCAGCGCTTTCTTGAACTCACTCGGTTCCTTGCCGATGCGCGTCGTGATTCTCACCGCATTTTCCGCGGGAGCGGAGGACACGCTGAACGGGCGCGTACCATTTTTTAAAGACTTGTGCGTAATGGTAAACAAACCGTATTGGCCCGCTTTCCAGGTCAAGTCTTTTGGTTTTTCGAAGACAAACGTTCTGACGTCATCCGACTCCTTGTAGCTTTCGATAAACGACAGCTCTCTCTTTTTGAAAAACGGGATCAAATTGTCCTGAAGAAATCCCACAAATCTCATCTCCTTCTTTACCGGTTTGTTCCCGCCAATTGTTGCCGCGTTCGTCCGGCGATTTATTGTTCCAACACTTGAACAAGCTTGTCGATCCATGCCTTCCAGCCGTATTTGGCGCCGGCAAACGCTTGTTTGTTGGTCATTCCGGTTTGTTCCAGATGCAGGTTCACCTTTCCATTGCCCAAATCCTGTATCGTCAACGTCACCGTGCGCCTCTCTTCCCCGACCACCCAAGTAAAGGACAATTGGTTCGGCTCATCCACGACCAGCACTTCACAGTTCACGACGCCGTCCCAATACTCGTTCGGCTGATGGCGGAACTGAAACCGGTGGCCGACAACGGGCTGAAAATCATTTTCCGCAATCCATTTGGCCAATAGGCTGGAATCGGTTAAGGCCGTCCATAACTTTTTCACGGATGTCGTAAATTGAAAATCCATATTTAGCGATAAACTCATTCTTCATCCTCCTCCAATAGTTGGCCCAACCGCATCATATTGTTGCTCCAAAACTTCCGGTAGAACGACACCCAGTTTTCCACTTCCTGGAGCGGGGCCACGTTCAACTTATATCGCGTTTCTCTGCCGACCTTGCGGTCATGTACCAGCCTGGCCTCCTTTAAAATCGTCAGATGCTTGGACACCGCCGTACGCCCCATGGAAAAATGCGGCGTGATCTCGTGCAAAGGCAGTTCATCCGCTTCCGACAACAGATGAATCAGTCGACGCCTCGTCGGATCCGCAATCGCTTCAAAGACATCGCGTTCTTTTACCGCTTGGTTCATAGCATCCCCATATTTCCCCAAAATCGAATGGTAAAATGGACACTTTTCGGTGTCTTTTTCATTATAAGACACCGATTGGTGTCGGGTCAACAAAAAAAGAGGCCCGTCCAAAAGGCCCCTTCATTCAGCTCGTGCCGCTTATCTTCTTTCTTTACCGTTATTTGCCGAGCAGCGGGACAGCCCAAGATGCAAGGCGTGTTTCCAGCACGGCCGCTTCGACATTCCGTTGCAATTTCGGCTTTGCCGCCGGCGATATTACGCTTCGTGACTGAATTGCCACTGGATATTGAATTTGTCGGTCAGGCTGCCGTAAGCTTTGCTCCAAAACGTTTCCTGCAATTCCATCTCGACTTTACCGCCATCCTTCAGCTTCTCGAACGCACTCCGGATCGCCGCTTCATCATTGCTGACGTACGCCAGCGTGAAGTTGTTTCCCTCCTGAAACGGATTCCCGGGATATGTGTCCGAGATCATCAACTTGCCGCCCGCGATCTCCAGATACGTATGCATGATCAAATCTTTCGCTTCTTCGGGAATATCCTCGCCATGCACGGAACCGTAGGTCATGAATTGAGGTTCCTCTGTTCCGAACACTTGGGCATAGAACAAAGCGGCTTCCCGAGCGTTTCCGTTAAAAATCAGGTAGGGGTTTAACGCCACGTTTATCACTCCTCAAATTTTTTGGAACTCTCCTCCAGAATAACCTTATCTCGATATTCCGTTTCAAAAAAGAACGCGGTGTTCACCTCTCCTTGCATGATGACGCTGCCCGGCGCGGCGAACCAACGGTCGAACTGTTTGGTCCACGCGTTGAACAGCACACTTGGAGCCGCTTCCATGATCCGGATTACTTTCAGATGAAAAGGTCTTTTCGAAAGGTCCGGGAACCGAACAGGCCGCATGCCATTTCCACCTTTTTTCATGGGCTTTTCCTTATTATTTTATCCTCGCCATGTTTTTATACCGGGTTCCAAGTCGTTCTCTACCGCAGTCCCGGAGCATTTGTTCATGTTGTGCCGAGAAAATAGATGACAAAAGCCCGCTTCCCAAGACATCCGGGTTCCCCCAATAGCATCAATCGATTATGATAAAGTGAAAGAGGTAATGCAGGTAATTTTATAGCGTACGGAGGCCGCCATTGAAACTCAACATCATTTTTTTGTTCATCGGATTGGTTCTCACCGTCATTTCAAAGATTTTGCAATTTGTTTACAAATCCAAATCGGAGATTTTATCGTCATTCCCGCTGCCATCTTTTTTGTGCTGGCCATCCTATTTTCCACCAACAAATTTACGGATTTGTTAAGTAGGGAGAATGGGGTCAAAGAAGCCGCCCAAATTGGTTTTTGGGCTTGTTTGGCGGTCGTCTCTTTTCAAGTCATGATGATGGTATTCGCAGGGCAAAGCAAATCTTACGGGCTGTTATTGATCATTCCGTTTGTCATCAGTGTTGCGGTTGTGATTTATAAATGGGTGACAACGATATAATCAATCGACACGTAAAATCGGACAGAAGAACGGATGATATGACGTTAGAGAGGAGAAGGTTTCCGTGATTGAGCGCATTTTTTACGTTTTATATATGATTACCTTTCTCATCTCCATCGCGTACGCATCGAAATGGATCGAGACGATCGTAAAACGCAAGCTGACCAAAAATGTTTACGTCATCCATGCGCAAGGCCATGTGAAATCCCATTCCATGATTGCGCTTGTTGCCACTTTCGTTTGTGTCATATCCGGCATCTTGTTGTTTATCCTTCACACGAGTATCGGCCGCGGAATGTCACTGGTGTTTGCCGTTCTGTTGCTGCTGTTGGCGAATCTGTATTCGAGACGCGTATTTTATAATCGTGAAGGATTCTTTTATCAGTTCGTTCACATTCCGTACTCCAAAATACATTCATTTTCATCCAAACGAGATGGAAATTTTCACGTTGTGTCCGTGGAAACGGACAAGATGCAATGCGATTTCAAGATTCGGGAAACGGACTGGATTCGCACCTTGGAATCGGCCATCGCACGCACCCGTCGCAGTTAATCCGAACTTCCTTCATTGGATGCAAGATACTCAAGAGCGGTTTCCAGCTGTAACTGCTCATCTGTTTTTCGCTGTTGTTCCCTCAAATCGGGGTCCGAAATTTCCGCGTACTGCGCTTCCGTGTTTCCGACGGAAATGTCGGGCTCAATCCCGTTAACACGGATTTCGGATCCGTTCGGCCCCTTCATGATCCCATTGATAAATATCATGCCTGCCCCGTCGCTATACTTTCGAAAAGCGTAGGAAACCGGCTTGCCATAGGTGCGCGTCCCGATGACGACCGCATGTGGCAGATTTTCGCGCAGGGCGAGGACAAACAATTCCGCGGAGCTGGCCGTTTGATCATTGATCAGCAAGACCATGTTTTGATATTTCAACGGTTGATCATTTCCGGAAGTGACGATTTTCGTCCGTTCGGAGTATGCGATCTGGTATATCGTTCGACCTTTTTCCAGAAATAATTGCGCGACTTTTTCCGTTTCGTCGATACTTCCCCCGGTATTGTTCCTCAGATCGATGATGATATTGGGATGGTTTGACATCGAAGCATGATGATCCTTGACTTTCTCCAAGGTGATGCCGTCATAAAAACCGCTCAACTGAAGGTAAAAGGTGTCCGGGGTCAGCTCTTTTCCCGTCACTTCCCCGGCCGCTTTTTCCATATCTCCAACGATCTTTTCTACCTTCTCTTTCGACAAGAACGCGTTGTATCTGCTGAATTTCTTATGTTCAACGGATTGAAGCTGCTCCATGACCAGCGAAATCACATAATGGTCGAAATCTTTGTCCCAATCGCCAAGATAGTCGTCTCCCAATTTTTCTTTCATCAAGTTTTCCAGTTTTTCCATATTGTAATAATATGTCCCCAAGTCGCTTTTTAAAAGCAATAGTTTATTGGACTGCAATTCGATGAACGCTTTTACGACCAATGTGCCCACAATGATCAAAAGAAAAATGCCGAGATAACCGAGGATTTTAATGATTTTTTTCATTTCTCCGCAGAACTCCAACATTTAAACATTAGCTGTGTTTTGGTTCATTGTTGAAAAATTGCATTATACGAACGAATGTTCTATACTGATAATAAGAACATTTATTCGTAGAGGTGTGCTATGGACTTCAAAGATATTACGCGTCT
>Ga0068700_100273_pt1 | contig 32164 bp, 24 predicted proteins | sample CeladaPassaD2F04_FD_62229 | JGI IMG/M metagenome (GOLD analysis project Ga0068700, IMG submission 62229) | Cellulose-adapted microbial communities from the Joint BioEnergy Institute, USA - Passage D2F04 | ecosystem: Engineered > Bioreactor > Continuous culture > Unclassified | place: USA, Joint...
GCTTCCTTCAGATTCGGCCTCACGACCGACACCCTTGCCCTTGGCTAATGGTAGGCGCTCGCCAGCCCCCATTCCGGACTTTCACCGTATAGATGACGCCCATGCTGGGCGTACCAAAAATCGCAGGGCCCCGGCAGCTTGCCGAGCCCTGCGATGCTCGTCGGCTTATTCCCGATGTCGGAAGGAAACGAAAAGCGCACGGAGCCGCTTGTTACGCTTTGATCGACTTCAAAGGCGCGCCGGTTTCCAGTAAGCTCTTCAGATTGCTGAGGATGAACGGCCAGCCGTTGTTGACGCCGTCTTTGGCGATGCTCGCAAATCCGCCGCCGTCATCCTCGCGCCAGTCTTCCGGCAAAAGCTGTTCGTGCCGGAGCGACAGTTTGACCGCCATATCGGCCGGCTGCAGTTCAAAGGTCACTTTTGTCGGCCGTTCGCGAGCCGCCTGATCGTCCGCCCATTGAAACGTATAGGAGAGACGCCGGTACGGTTGGCATTCGAGAACGACGCCGTAGGCGCTCGCGATCCCGTCGTCGCCCACAAATTCGACGGGCGATCCCTCTTTCCAGTCGGAACGGACTTTCCTGCCGAACCAGTATTTCACCGTAAACGTTTCATCGGTCAACGCTTTCCAAAGCTGTTCCGGCGTGGTGGCGATATAGGTGACATACACAAAAGCGGAACTATTCATCGGTGTTCTCCAATCTTTGTTTCAATTCGCTCAGGGCCTCCATCCGATGGCGGTCGTACTTGCGAATCCAACGGTCGTATATGTCGCCGATCGGGGCGGCGTTCAAATAATGGAGCTTGTTTCTGCCCTGCCACACCACGGTGATCAAATTCGCTTCTTCCAAAATGTTCAGATGCTTGGTGACCGACTGACGCGTCATGTCGAGATGTTCGCAAAGTTCGCCCAGCGTCTGCCCGTTGCGTTGGTAAAGCTGGTCCAGCAGCTGGCGGCGGGTGGCGTCGGCAAGCGCTTTGAATACCTTGTCCATACCCGGATTATATGCAGCCATTCGGCTGCTTGTCAAGCGGCAGCGTATGGCCGGACAGCGGCGAGCCGATACCGGTTTGGACCGCGTTTCAAGCCGAAGCGAGCCATTTCGCGGCGTCGGCGCATTGCCGGAAAGCGTTCCGCCGAATTTCCTCCCCGCCGCCGTCCCGCGCGAGCATCGTTCCCTGCACAATGACGGAATCGTGCATCTCCACGCCGATAAAGCGCATGATCGCCGTCAAATATCCGTCGCTGAACAACAGCCGCGACCGGTCCCCGGCATAATCCCTGCCGCAAACGTGAATATGCAGCCCTTTTTTGCCCTGGAGCAGACCGACCGGACCTTGCGGCGTATCCCGATACGTTTTGCCCTGGATGACCACGGCGTCGATATACGCCTTCAACAGCGGCGGCAGTCCCAAATTCCACATCGGCGATACGAAAACGTACTTGTCCGCGCCGACGAACTGCGCCGTCAGTTCATTCAGCGCCGCGAGTTTTTGTTTCTGCCGCGCGGTGAGCTCGTCCATCGCGGCGCCCTGCTGCAGCGATGCCCATGCGCTCAAAATATCCGCGTCGATGAGCTGCACGGGCGACCGGTACAAATCCAGCTCGAAAATGTCGTCATCAGGGCGGGCCGACGCGTAAGCCTCAAGGAAATGCCGGCCGATCGTCTTGCCGTAAGACCGGCTCTCCTCCTTCGGATTGGCGGTGATGTAAAGCACTTTTGCCATACGGATCCTCCTTAACTTTCAATTTATGCAGCCAAATGGTTGCATTTATATTATAAGCAGCCATTTGGCTGCATGTCAAATCCACTTTGTGAATCGCACGCTGCGTCCGTCCGCCGGGCCATCTCTGTTCGCCGAAAAACACATAGGGAGCGAAAAACAAAAAAGCCCCTCGCATGGGGCATTTTCGTTAAAAGCATCTTGAATTACACCATTTTGTCGGACAAGATCGAAGGGCGCGCGGGATTCTTCCGGACCGGAAAAAACGCGCCGCGCCGGGTGTGCCGCCCACATCGCCGCGATGCGGACAGCGGAAGATCAGGACCGGCGCCCGAGATAATCCCGGTAAATGCCCGGCGTGGAGTCGGGGATGAGCGTGGCGCCGACGGTTTTGGCATAAAACTCCGCGGGCCCCACGCCGCCGATGATCGCATACACGTAGCCCATTTCTCGCATGCTGTGCAGACAGCAAAGCAAAAGCGCCTTGCCGATCCCTTTGCCCTGCTCTGATTCCAGCACTTTTGTCGGGCCGAAAAAGTTCGGGGCGGTCGCTTCGTAACAGGCGTAACCCAAAATGTCTTTGCCGCGCACGGCGATATAGCACGACACCGGCGTCCGCGAAAAACTGACGTCGCATTCCGCGGCCGCGCCCGGCGTCGAATGTTCCCTCACCCATTCCACGACGCGATGTTTGTCCGGGGCGAGGGCGCGGTGGATGCGGACGCCTTCCTCCCGCTCCAGTTTGGCCAGCAGTTCGTGCGGGTCGGGCAGCTTAAGCAAATGTACGAGCATATCGGCCATCGAAAAATCAAACCTCCGTTCGAGTCGGGTGAACATCCGCAAAAAAATGCCGCCGGATCCATGAACGGCGGCAGTTTCGCGTCAATCCAAATCGCGAGTTTCCCGGCGGCGGCGCCTCGCTTTGCGGCATGGCGCTCACCGCCTGCGTCAGTCTGAGCAAAATTTACGACGGCATGACGTCCACGGGCACTTTGCCGCCCGGCACCGCCTTGCCCTGCAGCACTTCGACCAGCGCGTCGAACAGCTGGTCCGTATACTCGTAAGCGGCCAGGGAGTACACCGAGCGGTCGAGCATTTTCAAGTCGTACGGGTTGCGCAGCGCGACGGCGATGACGGGAACGCCCGTTTTCGCCAGCGCGTTGACCAGGGCGATTTGACCGGGATGAAGATGGCCGTTGTAGGTGCCGACGACGATGCTTGTCGCTCCGGACGTTTCCCGGACGACGGCGGCGATGTCCTCTTCCGTCGGGTTCGGCGCGGAGACCGTCGCCCTTCCTTGCAGGCGGGCGGCCATATATTCCGGAAAAGTCACTTCGTCCGCTTTCACGCTCGAAACGAGCGTCGCGCGAAACGCCGGGCAGCCGACGAAATGCGGCCTTGCGCCCAACTCGGGAAGGCGTCCGCCGGGAACGTTGACCGGGCTGATCGTCCGTTTCAGCAGCGCCATATTGGTATCCCTGTGGGCATTGCAGCCGATCACTTCGGGATCCGCCGCGGGCAGGGTACCGTAGGTCCATTTGAGCTTCGCGATTTTCTCCAGCGATTCGTTCCATTCCGCGGCGTCGAATTCCCCCGCGTTCCACGCGTCGTAAATCGCCTGCGCCGCTTCTTCCGCGAGAGACGCGGTATGGGAAATCAACACGAGGTCCGCGCCGGCTTTCAATGCCGACAGCGCCCCGCGCACCGTGCCGAACGAATGCCGGATCGCCTTCATTTCCAGACAGTCCGTCAGCACGAGGCCGGAAAATCCCATTTCTCCCTTCAGAAGATCGGTCAAGATGCGCCGCGACATCGTCGCCGGCACATCGGGATCGAGCTGCGGAAACAAAATATGGGAGGACATGATCGCCGGGATGCCGGCGTCAATCGCTGCCTGGAAAGGCACGAGCTCGGTGCGGCGCAGTTCTTCGAGGGATTTGTCGACCGTCGGCAGCGCCAAATGCGAATCGACGCTCGTATCGCCGTGGCCGGGAAAATGCTTGCCGCAGCTGAGCACGCCGCCTTCCTTGAGCCCGCGCATCATGGCGAGCGCGAACCGGACGACCGTCTCCGGCTCGCTGCCGTAACTGCGCACGCCGATCACCGGGTTGTCGTCGTTGGAGTTGACGTCCAGCACCGGCGCGAGATTGAAATTGGCGCCCAGCGTCCGCAGTTCCCGTCCGGTAATGCGCCCCGCCTCAAGGGCGCAGTCGGGATCGCCGGTCGCGGCGAGCGCCATGGCGCCGGGAATGCGGGTCGCATCGGAAGGCAGCCGGGAGACGGCGCCGCCCTCCTGATCGATGGCGATGAACGCGGGCAGCCCGGTTTCCTTCAACACCAGTTCCTGGATTTGCCGGCACAAATCCATCATCTGTCCTTTGGACGTGATGTTCCAGCTGAACAAAATGATGTTGCCGATTTTGTACTCGCGGATGAGCCGGATCACGTCTTCGCTCAGTTCGGGACCGTCGAATCCGACCATCATGCGCTGCCCGATCTGATGTTGAAGCGGCATTGACGTAACATCCACGATCAGTCACCCCCTTGCTTTTTGGCTTCTCCCATACCCGCTTTCACGCTGCGGATGGCCGATTTCAACCGCCCTTCATGCCGCTGCAACACGTCCTCGGCCTGCGCCCGGTCCATGCCGGTCTCGATCATCATGATGGCGGTTTTCACCTGCAGATCGGCGCGCTTCAGCACATCGACGGCCTCGTCGTGCGACACGCCCGTCACGGTGCGCACGATGCGGATCGACCGGTCGTACAGCTTCGCATTGCTCGCTTTCAGATCGACCATCAGGTTGTTGTACACTTTGCCCAGCTTGATCATCACGCCGGTCGTCAGCATGTTGAGCACGAGCTTTTGCGCGGTGCCGCTTTTGAGCCGAGTCGATCCCGCCACCACTTCCGGACCGACGACGGGCGCGATGCAGATGTCGCAAATTTCGCTGAGCCGCGTGTTCCGGTTCGTCGTCAGGCCGATGGTGCCGGCGCCGATTTCCCGCGCGCGCCGCACGGCGCCGAGCACGTACGGCGTCGATCCGCTGGCGGTGATGCCGATGACGACGTCGCGGGGCGTGACGCCTTTCTCGTCGATGAGCCGGGCGCCGCCGTCCGCGTCGTCTTCGCAGCTTTCGACCGCGGTGCGCAGCGCGGCGTCGCCGCCCGCGATGTACGCCTGCACCAGCTCCGGCGGCGTGCCGTACGTCGGCGGGCATTCGCTCGCGTCCAGCACGCCGAGGCGTCCGGACGTTCCCGCACCGACGTAAAACATGCGCCCGCCTTGTTTCAGCGCCTCATACAGCTTGTCGACCGCGGCCGCGATCACGTCGATTTCCTCCCGGACGGACAAAGGCACGAGCTGGTCTTCGTTGTTCATCAACAAAAGCATTTCCCGCGTGTCGCATTCATCGATAAACTGCGTGGCGGGATTCATTTTTTCCGTGATCAACTGTTCAAAATGGGACGTCATGTAAAGATTCCACCTCTTCCGACTATTGGGTTAGGGTCGCTGACGATTACCCCTTGACGGATCCCACTGTCAATCCCGCGACAAAGAAACGCTGCAAAATGGGGTAAAGAATGATGATCGGCAGGGTGGACGTAATAATGACCGCAGATTTGACCGACATGGCGATCGTGCTTCGGTCCGCCGAACCCGCACCGTCTCCGACCATGGTCGTGCCGTTGACGATGTTGCGCAAAAACAGCATGACCGGGTGCTGGTCCGTATTCAAATAAATCAAGCCGTTAAACCAGTCGTTCCAGAAAAATACCGCCGTATATAAACCGATCGTCGCCAGCGCCGGCGTCGACAACGGAATGATGACGCGCCGCAAAATACCGAAGTAATCCAGTCCGTCGATGATCGCGGCTTCCTCGATTTCGCTCGGAACGGCACGAAAGAAGTTGATCAGGATAATGAGGTTGAACTGGCTGATCGCAAAGGGCACAAGCATCGCCCATACCGTGCCGGTCAGCTTCAGGCTGGAAATGAGCAAATACGTCGGAATGAGGCCGCCGGAAAAAAACATCGAGAAGACGATCAGTTTCATGACAATTTTGTGCCCGATCAAAAACCGTTTCGACATCGCGTAAGCGAACACGCTGGTCATCACCAGCGAAATGAACGTGCCCGCCGACGTATAAAAAATCGTGTTACCGTAAGCGCGGAAAAAGTTCGGATACGTAAAAATTTGCTTGTAGGCGTTGAGATTGAATCCGACCGGAATCAGCGACACCTGGTTGTTCATGATCGCGCTCGGGCTGGACAGCGACAGCGCCAGCATATAGATGAATGGCACGATACAGACGAGCACGACGAATACCATGATCAGGTGTACGACGACATCCAGCACGGTGATGCGTTTCACTCGCCGCGAATTCATCGGATTGCCGCTCCTTCCCCAAGGTTAGTAAATGCTCTCTCCGGTCGACTTTCTGCTGATCCAGTTGGTCGCGGATACGAGAATGACACCGATGACGCCGCTGAACAAACCGATGGCGGTCGCATACGAATAGTTCTGGCTCACCAAACCGGTCCGGTACACCAGCGTATCGATGATGTCGCTGACCATGGCGTTGGACGGCGTGTACATCAGCAGCACTTTTTCAAAGCCGAGGCTGAGCAGCGAACCGACGTTCAAGATCAGCATGACCATGATCGTCGACATGATCGACGGAATGGTGACGTACCGGATTTTCTGCAGACGGGTCGCTCCGTCGATGTCGGCCGCTTCGAACAGTTCCCGGTTAATGCCGGTAATGGCCGCGAGATAAATGATCGCCGTCCATCCCGTAAACTGCCACGTTTCCGATAAGATGTAGATCGGCCGGAAATACGCCGGTTCGTTCATGAAATAGATCGGATCGATGCCGAACATGTTAACAAGAATGCGGTTGATGAGACCCGAGCTCGGAGACAGCAGTTCGCCGAGGATGGCGATCACGACAACCGTGGAGATGAACCGCGGCATGTACGAGACGGTTTGCACGAATTTCCGGAACCAACCGTTGCGCACTTCATTCAAAAGCAGCGCGAAAATGATCGGAATCGGAAAATTGATGGCGATGTTGCTGATCGACAATACCAGTGTATTGCGGAACGCCCGCCAGAAGGCCGGATCTTGCATGAACCGCTCGAAATAGGCAAACCCGACCCAATCCGTTCCGAAAGGCCCCATCCCCGGTCGAAATCGTCGAAACGCCAAGATGTTGCCGAACAACGGCACGTATTTGAACAGAAGGAAATAAGCCAGCGGAATGAGCATCATGACATAAAGCTGCCAGTATCGGCGAAAATGACGGCGAAGCGGCGAAGAGGGAGCGCCCGAAGCGGCTTTTTTCTCTTTCGGATGTACGGACGTTCCGGTCATGCGTGTTCACCTTCTTTTATGAAATGGAGAAATGCGCTTCGTCATGTCGTAGGCCGCAAGGAACGGGAAAGAGCTTGCCTGAGCAAGTCGGACAACCGGCTTTCCTGTTGGCAAGCTCTATTCTCGATTCCGCGTTGCATGCCAAATTTTATTTTCTCAGGTTACTGTTGTACAGCTCGACGAACTTTTCGATTTGCAAGTTTTTCATTTCTTTGACGTATTGATCCCAGTCTTTGTCCAGATCCTTCTTGCCGGTCAGGAACGCGTCGGCCCACACTTCAAACGCGTCGCCGAGCGGCGTTTGCAGGGAGCTCGCTTCTTCCGCCGTCAAATCGTCGAACAGCGGCGTCGGCGGAATCGGCTGGATCGCGTCGTCCATGGCCGCCACGGTTTGGTTGATCTGCAAGTAGTTTTCATCGTACTTCGTCATTTCGCGCGCGTTGACCCAGACGAGCTGCAGCGGGTCGGCGCCCGTGCCGTATCTCAGCTGCATTTCTTTGTAGATGCCGTTCGGCGAGTTGACGAGATCGTCCGCGTACTTGATCTTGTCGCCTTCCATCGTGTACGTGACGCCTTCCACGCCCAGGCACGCCAGGAGGGCGCCTTCCTCGGAGAAGAAAATCTCGTCGATTTTCCGCACGATCTGTTCAAAGTCGGCGCGTTTGGTCGTCGTTTTCGGGAAGATGATGCCCGATCCGGTGCTGCTCTTCGGCTGGTGATGGGCTCCGGCCGGACCGGCGAGCGGCGGATACATTTGCAGTTTGAAGCCCGGTTCCGTCGCCGCGGCTTCCACGCCGCCGATTTGGTCATAATAAGCATACGTTGCAAACGCCTTGCCGGTGGCGAGTTTTTGCGCCCATCTGTCCCCGTCGATCGGCTCCGCCATTTCGGGGTCCAGCAGGCCTTCCTTGTACAGCTTGGAGAAGAATCTCATGTACTCTCTGTACTCTTCGCTGATGGCGCCGGCGAAATATTCCTTCGCGTCGTAGTCCCAGCTCAGCACGTGCGTGCCGGAGGATGCGTTTTTGCCGACGCTGACGCCGAAGGAAGGCATCGTCATGCGGTAAAGCACGCGCGGGCCGGCGAGAATCGTCAACGGATACGAATCCGGATACTCTTCCTTGAACTTTTTCAGGATCGCGTACAGGTCGTCAAACGTTTTGGGCGGCTCGAAACCGTACTTTTCCAGCAAGTCTTGGCGCATGATCAGCCCGCCGTCGTAGAACGGCTTGTCGTACAGCGCCGGCAAATAGTACAGTTTGCCGTCTTTCAGCTTCAGTTCTTCAATTTGCTCTTCGAGGCCGAACTCCTTCACACGGGCGTTGAAATTCGGCGTCCAGTCGGAGTAGTCGCTAATCGGCACGATCGCCCCGTTCAACGCCAGAGAAGCGTTTTCCCCTTTCGTGGACTGATACAGGATGACGTCCGGCACGTTCGTGCCCGTGTTCAGCGCCAGCGACACTTTCGTCTGGTATTCGCCCAGCGGAATGACCTCGACGTCCAGATCGACATTAAAGCGCTTCTGAATTTCCTGGATGAGCAGCCAGTCTTCCTTGAAAGGAAGCGTCGCGTTGTCGGGATAGTACAACGAAATTTTCAGCGGTTTTTCGTCAGCCGGAGCGTCGTTGCCGGAATTCTTGCTTCCGCCGCCTTGCTCCGACGTTCCGTTTCCGCTTTGGTTCCCGTTGGCGTTGTTGTTGCCGCCGCCGGAACAAGCGCCCAGCACGACGGACATGGCCAACATGAACACAAGCATGAGCGAAACGACCTTTTTCTTGACCATTCCTATCAAGACCTCCCAAATTTCAATATTGCAGCCGGACGTTCGGAAAACGCTTGCGGCTTTGAGGGAATCATATCATTTTTTTATTTCATAAGTCAATCATTTTTTTGAAATTTATTTTCAGAGATTTCGGCTGTTTCACGGTCGACTCCCCGCTTCCTTCCCGTGATATCGGCACGTCTTGTCAATGCGTTCCCCTTTCGTTTATGATCTAACTAGAGAAAAATACCGCATCTTGTTTTTTTATTTCAGGGGAGGAAGTAGGGGTTGGAATGTCTCTGCTCAACAACGCTTTGTTAAAAATCAGGGAAATGCGAGAAAGCATGACGCCGGTCGAACGCAAGGTCGCCGATTACGTGCTGGAAAATGCGGAGGAAATTCCGCACCTTTCCATCAAAAATTTGGCGCTTGCCAGCGGAACGAGCGACGCTTCGGTGCTCCGGTTTTGCAAAACGCTCGGATACGGCGGTTACCGCAGTTTCATCGTCAATTTGTCGGCCTCGCTCGGTTCGATGGACGATGAACAAAAGAACGACTACGTGGACATCCAACCCGGTGACGACTTGTCCGTCATTATCACGAACATCTCCCGCAACAACGTCAAGTCGATCGAAGACACGATGAGCGTCATCGACCGCGATGAAATCCGGCGGGCGGTCGAGGCGATCCGAAAATGCCAGCGCATCGTGTTTTTCGGCATGACCGCATCCGGACTCGTGTCCATGGACGCGGTGCAGAAGTTTTCCCGCATCAACAAAATTTGCCACGCCTACACGGACGGCCACAGCATGCTCACGGCGGCCACGCTGCTCGGTCGCAGCGACCTGGCCGTGTTCATCTCCAATTCCGGCAGCACGATGGAAATTTTGGACGCGCTGGACATCGCGAAAAAAACCGGCGCGCGCACGATCGCCATTACGCGGTACAACAAGAGCGAATTGGCCAAACGCTGCGATATCGTCCTGAGCATTTCGACGCCGGAGCTGTCCATCCGCAGCGGAGCCATGGGATCGCGCATCGCGATGCTGACGATCGTCGACATCTTGTTCGCCGGCGTCGCGAGCGCGGAATACGGCAAGGTCAAACGGTATTTGACGAAAACGCACAACGTGCTGAAGAGCCGGCACCGCAAATAAAATCCGCGAGCACAACATGTTTCCGAAATGTTTCGGGTTCTTGTCACGCAAGTTCCCGGGTCGCATTGTGCCGCATGTGAAATTTTGTTTCGAAATATTTTTACGTAGGGAAACTTATTTTCATTTTGACTTGGTTTTCGTACGCCTTTAGTATGAAAGCAAAAGCACACGAAAGGAGCCTGAACGGATGATCCGAAACGGCATCGACAACATCGGCAAATACGCCAAATGGTTTGAAGGCAAACGGCTCGGACTCATCACCGCGCCGACCGGTCTCGACCGCAACTTTGTGCCGACGTACCGCATTTTGCACGAGCGGTTTACGTTGTCGGCGCTGTTCTCGCCCGAGCACGGCGTGCGCGGCGACGCGGCTGCGGGCGCAACGGTCGACACGTACACGGACAAGGAAACCGGCGTTCCGGTATACAGCCTGTACCGGTCCGATTCCAAACGGCTCACGCCGGACATGCTCGACCAGGTCGACATGGTCGTCTACGACATCCAGGATGTCGGCGTGCGCTTCTACACGTTTATTTCCACGATGCTGTACGCGCTGGAAGACTGCGCGAAAGCGGGCAAGCCGTTCGTCGTGCTCGACCGCGTCAACCCGCTGGACGGCGTCACCGTGGAAGGCAACGTGCTCAAGGAGCAGTACCGTTCGTTCGTCGGCGGGTACGGGCTTTGCGTCCGATACGGGCTGACGCCCGGCGAAGTCGCCGCGATGGCCAACGAAGAAATGGGCTGGAACGCCGATCTGCGCATCGTCCGCTGCGAAGGGTGGGACCGCTCGATGCTGTTCCCCTACACCGGTCTTTTGTTCGTGCCGCCTTCGGTCGGCATTCCCCGGTTCGAGACGGCGCTCGTATACGCCGGCACCTGTTTGTTCGAAGGCACGAACGTTTCGGAAGGGCGCGGCACGGCGCTGCCGTTTGAAATGATCGGCGCCCCGTACATCACGGACCCCGACCGGCTGGCGGACGAAATGAACCGCAAAGGCTTGTCCGGCGTACGGTTCCGCCCGGTCTGGTTCCGGCCGTACGCTTCGAAACACGCGGGCGAACTGTGCGGCGGCGTGCAGCTGCATATCACCGATGTCCGCGCGTTTCGGCCCGTGGAAGCCGGCGTCGCGCTGCTGTTTGCGATCCGGGACACGTACGAGTCGTTCGCGTTTTTGCCGCCGGTCCGGGAGAACGGCCGCCCGTTCCTCGATCTGCTCAGCGGCGAACCGCGCATCCGCGACAGGGCGACGGACGTTCGGGACGTGCTCGACGCCTTCCGCGAAGAAAGCCGCGCGTTCGCGGAGCGAAAGGCGCCGTTTCATCTCTATTGATCACCGTATTAAGCATACCACGGAAACGGACTTTAAGGGGCGTCATCCCATCAATTTCCGCACATTTTCCGGGCACTGTCACTTTATGATTTGAGGAGTGGGGCAAATGTATGCAGCCGGTCTGGACGGCGGCGGAACGAAAACGACGGCGGCGATCGCGGACGAGGCGGGCGGCATCGTTCGCACGATCACGGCCGGGCCGATCAATTACAACGGAAACGACGAACAGGTCGTCGAACAAAGCTTTCGCCGCATTTTCGAGGCGATCCGCGAAACGTGCGGCACATTGGATCAGTGCGCGCACCTGTGCATCGGCGCGGCGGGCGTCAGCAACCCCGACGTTCGCTCCCGCCTGCTGAACGCCGTGCGGGCCTTCGGATACCGAAACGGCGTGACGATTGTCGGCGATCATGAAACGGCGCTGTTCGGCGCCCACGGACGTCCGCACGGCATCGTGCTCATTTCCGGCACCGGTTCGATTTGCTACGGCGTCAACGAGGAAGGCCGGTCGCACCGCGCGGGCGGCTTCGGCCATCTCGCGGACGACGGCGGCAGCGGGTACCGTATCGGCATCGACCTCATCTCCGCGGTGTTCAAAGCGGAAGACGGGCGCATCCCCCCCACGGTCATCACGCGGCTGCTGTTTGATAGGCTGGGCATCGCTTCGGTTTCCGAGCTCGTCGGATACGTGTACGACAAACAGCGCAGCAAACGCGACATCGCCGCCATCGCGCCGCTGTTGTCCGATGCGTGCGCCGCGGACGACCCGGCCGCGCTGGCGATCGTCCGCGACAATGCCGACCGGTTGGTCGAACTGGTCGTGCCGGTGGCCACGCGCCTTGGGATGGAGGCGGGAGACCTGGCCATGGCCGGAGGCGTTTTGCTGCACAACGCTTATCTCCGCCAGGCGTTCACCGAGCGGCTGTTGGAGCGTTTTCCGCGCATGCGCTGCTTTCCCGCCAAACACGACGCCGCCACCGGCGCGGTGCTGATGGCGCTTTCCGCCTGGCGCGGGTGAACGGGTGAAATTCCCCCGCCCCTTTCCTTTTCCAAACGCAATCCGTCCCTTCCCCAAAAGCGACATGCCGCTGCGATACATCAGCGTATCCAGGCGGCATGTCGCTTTCAAAAACGCTTGTTCGGAATATTTCGTCCGCGCATGAGGGTTTGCTGACCGTCGCGGGTGGGTTTGCGAAACGAGGCGCTCACCCCGCGTTTTGCGGCGACGCGGCCCGCAATCCGCGCAGCGCTCCGCTCCACGCGATCAGTTCATCCAGCATTTTATTCAGCATTTGTTCATGAATCGGTTTCGGCTTGAAAACGGAAAAATGTTCAAAATCGGTGTACAGCGACAAGTTCAATTCCGTGCGGACATGGGCGACGAGCAGTTCGGACAGCATCATGCGCAAGTTCGCCGCGGCGTGATGACCGCCGGATGCGCCGTAACTGACGAAACCGGCGGCTTTGTTGTTCCACTCCCTGAACAGAAAATCGACGGCGTTTTTCAGCGCGCCGGGAACGGCGCGGTTGTACTCCGGCGTCACAAACACGTATCCGTCGAACGCATCGACCGCGTTCGACCAGCGATGCGTGTGCGGCTTGCTGTACTGCCCGGTGACGGGCGGCAGCGGCTCGTCGAAATTCGGCAAACGGTAATCCGCCAGATCCACCAGTTCGAACGTGGCGTCGGTTCTTTTGCGGGCCGTCTCCAGCACCCACTTCGCCACGGCTTCTCCATTGCGTCCCGGCCGCGTACTGCCGAGAATGACCGCGGTCCGTAAAGCCTGTTTATACCCTCAATCATCTTGGCGGCGGTATAGGGCGGCATGGATACCGGTTGCAAAGCAACCAAGGGGATAAAGCGTTCTGTATGCTGAGCAACAACGCTTGTAATCAACCAGGGATTAATGACATGGTGGTTGTAATGAATTAGCGCACCGTCGTAACCGTATGCTTCGGCCAATTTAACAAGATTCACAATAGCTTCCAAATAAGTCGCACCTCTATGCTTGCTGGAATCGGCAATGCCAGGGACGATGCAATATACTTTTATTTTTTTCAGAAAAATCACACTCCTACGTTCGCATGCAAGATTCCCGCCAGCAATTCGGGTTTGTGTTGAACAAAGAAATGGTCACCATCCACAATATGTAAATTCATATTGGGGCAGTATCGCTCCCACTCACCCAGCTGGGATGCATGGGCGAGAAAATCCTTGGTCCCCCCGACTACCAAAGTCCGACCGTGATACGTTCGATTCTCCTTCAGCTCGAAATACTCATAAGCATGCAGATCCGAACGAATGGCAGGCATATACGCGTTAAGGAGTTTCGGATATTCGGTCAACTGCTTCGGAATACCGTTCATTCGTACCAAATGTTCAACCATTTCGCTGTCCGGCAAGTCACATATTCGATTCGCTTTCCGGATAAAGTGAGGAGGCTGCGTCGCACAAATCGTTAGAGAGCTTGGCGGTAACGATTCGGCCTCCAGACGCGACGCCAAAACAAAAGCAACTAATCCGCCTAGACTATGGCCAAGAAGGGAAAATATCCCAGCAAAGAACGGTTGTAATTTTCTGATGTACAAATCTGCCATTGCTTCCACTTGATCCAGCAACTTCCCACGGGACAGGCCATGACCGGGCGGATCCACTGCCCATACCTCCCCCTCGCAAGAAAGCATATCGCACAGCGGCTTGAACGATAAGGAATTGCCTCCCGAAGGGGGGAAGCAGATCATACGTCGATTGCTGCTTCCCATTTTCAACCTTCGGACGACGAGATGGTCTGATACATATTCAATGAAATCGGACACCACAACAACTTCGCCCTCCGAATCAAGTCACAGGGGCACAATATTGTCCATGGCAGCGACAATCGCCTCCTGATGGTACTGCAACAAGTATCGATTCACATCGATCAGAGTAGGGTAATCTGTGAATAACGTTAACGGAAGGTCAATGGAAAACCTGTCCTCAAGGCTTTCCAACATTTGCAACCTCATTTGGGAATCAATTCCCAAATCGTTAAAAAGCGCATTCGGCGGAATTTTTACTTCTGGCGCCTCGATGATTTTCGCAACCAGCTGAATCAATTCGCGAATTAACGGCTGTTCCAGTGCCGTCAGCTCATATCCTCGCGCTTCCCCCCCGGATCCGGATATCTTGGCAGCCGGATCGCTCTCCTCCGCTGCCTCTTCTGAATCAGCAGGATTGAAATTCCTGTTTTTCGATACGAGATAATAGGGCCGGTTGTCTTCCAGAATGGCTTCCAGCAAACGATTCGCTTCAGATACCGTAATTGCGTTTTCCCGTCCATTTTTCCCGGTGAAGTAACTTGTACGGGTGCCCATACCGATTTCTTTAAACAGCGGCCATTCCACCGCAACAAAAGGTTTTTTTCCCAAATATCTTTGGCGCTGTGCATACGCGCTGAGATAGCCGTTCGCGGCACTATAATCCAGCATGCCGATTCCCCCGACGATCGCGGAAATACTGGAATACGCTACGAATAGCTCCAGCTCTATTTCCCGGGTAACCCGATCCAGCACCTGAATGCCCACCATTTTCGGTGGCAACGTTTCGTGAAGATCAACAGGTTCCAGTTTGTAAATCGGCTTCCCTTTTCCTGCAATTCCTGCCAAATGAAATACCCCGTCGAGTCTTCCGCTTTCCGATTCAATCCTCTGCATGACGGATGACATCTCGGCGAAGTTCGTGACATCTCCCGGAGCCAATTCAATCTTGCTACCCGACCGTTCTATGGACCGAATCGCCAGAATTTTTCGAGATGTCGGGTCGTCCTCCCCGTGATGGAAGAGCCACTCATCCCACTTGGCTCGATCCGGAAGAGGCATTCTTCCCGTTAAGTAAACAGTGCATCTTCCCTTCTCAGCCAAGTATGCCGCCAGGCTCAACCCGATATCACCCAGACCGCCGGTAATCCAAAATACCTTGCCTTCGGTATCAAATCTCCTCCTCTTCTCGGGTTGATGAATCCGCACAAATTCTTGCTCCCAACGCTCCCCGTCCCGGTAAGCCACCAAACGTCCGCTAGGTTTACGTTCCAATTCCATTCCGATGCAGAAACTAACCTGCTCCATCGATTCGTCAGAACTGACATCAATCCCCCGGACAGTCACGTGTTTGTACTCCTGCTGAACCACAATTGCCATCGACCACAGCGCACTCATTAATGGATCGAGCTTTTCTTCCTTCCCTGTAACCATGTGACCGTCGAATAATACGACCAACAAAGACACTGGCTCCTTGCTGTGTTTCAGCAGTTTAGCCGCTTTCAGGAAATTTTCCAGTGTGGTCCTCTGTTCACTGCGCCCGAAACCGTTGGACTCGAGGGAGCCCGCAAATATAACGGTCGAAATTTTGCGTTGCCTGAACTGTTCTTCAGCGGCGGCCGCCCAATTGTCATCAGCCATGGAAATGACCACGCAAGAGCGGCCCTTCTGTTCCATCAAGCGCGACAGTTTTTCTGACAAATCCGCAGATTCTGATATCAGAATGAGCGGTTCGGAGCCGTTGCCGTCGCTTTTCAAATCATCTCCCGGCTTCGCATGCCACTCGGCAACGTACAGCATATCTTGGCAGTGAGATGATGCTTCCTCTGCTGGCGGTTCATCCTCTGCCGGCTTTTCCATCGTCGGCACTACGGCTTCAAACCAGTACGATTCCCGTTCAAAAGGATACGTCGGGAGTATCACAGGGCGACCAGACAGCCAAACTTTAAGAGCGGCGAGCTCCTCCATATTTCGGTGGCGAATTGCGTTTATGACCCGTTTGACGACTTCCGAAACCATTGCAAAAGTTGCGGATTTTTTTTGAAAGTCATCGATTATCCGGGAAACATCGCCTTTCTTATCGATAAAACAGATGTCGGGGTGTTCGACTTGATGGAGACGGCCAACCTGACTGCAAATACGCAGTTTGGAAATCAAATCCTCCCGGTCTTTAACTGCAATGACGATTATGAACGGAAGAAGCTCTCTTCCGGTTAACAGGGTATAGCATATATCTGATAAAGCGATATCTGGATGCTCCGCAACGTATGTTTCAAACCGCTTCACCTGCTTCCGGAGCGCTTCCTCGGTGTAAGCGGACAATAAGAACAATTCCGGTTTTTCTAACTTTCCGGCTGAATCGGGAAGCGCCGACTCTTGAAACTCTTCAAGAACGACATGGCAATTGAGGCCGCCGTACCCGAAGGAACTGATTCCCGCTCTTCGCGGTCGTTCGCCATCCCACCTTCGATTTTCCGTAAGGAAGTAGAAGGGGGAATTTTCCGCGTCTATCATCGGGTTTATTTCATTGAGGTGAAGACTCTTTGGCATCATACGGTGTTTGAACATCAGAATAATCTTGATCAAGCCGGCAACTCCCGCCGCCGATTCGAGATGTCCGATGTTCGTCTTAACCGTTCCTAATGCACAAAATTGTTTTTTATCGGTGAACGTACGGAATGCCCTGATCAATCCTTCGAACTCGATCGGATCACCCAGCGGCGTGCCCGTGCCATGAGCTTCTATATATGTTACTGTTTCCGGATGAACCCCCGAGACCTCATAGGCCCGTTTAATGACATCCGCTTGGGCCTGCGGACTGGGGGCGCTCAGTCCATTCGTTTTCCCGTCATGATTGACGGCGGAACCTTTGATTACGGCATAAATCCGATCACGGTCCCGGATGGCAGCGGACAGGGGCTTTAATAATACCAACCCCATCCCCTCACCCCTAACATATCCGTCTGCCGACTTGTCAAACGCTTTGCATTTGCCATCCTTCGAAAGCATGCCGTTCTTGTCGAACTCGATGAAGTAATCAGGTGAGAGCAATACGTTCACACCGCCGGCAACGGCCATCTCGGATTCTCCCAGCCGCAGGCTTTGGCAAGCGAGATGAACCGCTACCAATGAAGAGGAACACGCGGTTTCCACAGGCATGCTCGGGCCCTTAAAATTATAAAAATATGATATTCGATTCGCCAGAATAGCCGGCGATACACCCGAACCAACGCCCAACGATTTCCCGAACTTTATCGCTTCATGGAGGTAATCGGAATTCATAACCCCGATGAAAACTCCCGTTCGGGTGCCGTTCAAGGATGAATATGAATACCCCGCCCGTTCGAACAATTCCCATGTTCCTTCCAACAACAGTCTCTGTTGCGGGTCCATTTCACGGGCTTCTTTAGGCGAAATCTTGAAGAAGTAAGGATCGAATTCGTCGACCTTGTCCAACATGCCCGCACGCATGCGGACACCCGATGGATTGGGAATCTGAAACCGCGTAACCTCCTTCACTTCATCACGGTTTTGCAGCAGTCCTTCCCAGAACGATTCGGGGTCGTCGCTGCCGGGAAATCTGCCATGGAAGCCGATGATAGCAATATCTTCGTCCCTGCTGTACCCGGCTGATGCGTCCGCCTCTTCAGAAGAAGTTGTCTGTTCGGTTCCCGTAACGGCAAGCAACGCCGGAACGTATTCCATCGTTTCCGACAAATGGCGGGACAGAGCAGCAATGTTGACATGTTCGAACAACAAAGTAGGGTATAATTCGGCATTCAACTCCGCAGAAAGTTTGCCCGACAATTCCACGATATCTGCAGAAGTCAACCCCAGGGAAATGAAGTCGGTTTCTAAATCGATTTCCTCCGGAGTTTTTCCGATAACTGCTGCCACTTGACCCTTCAAGTAGAGTTGGAAAGCAGTCTCTGGCACCGCGCCTACGAGAGGCGCGACCGGCTTCTGCACTTCCAGCTGAGCGCCCGCGCAGAACAGTTCTTGAAGAGCTTCGCGGCACGTTTCCAATAAATAAGCGGCGAGCTTTCTTGGACTGGGGTGCTCGAACAGCAAAGTCGGATATAGCGTAATTCCAAGCTTGTCCCCGATCATTTCGGACAATTTGATGATATGGGCAGATTCTAATCCAAGCGTAAGAAATTCCATGTCCGGATCGATCTCTCTCACTTCGGAGAATTCCGAGATCTGCCTGATCACGAATTCTTCGACCGTCCGAGCAGTCAACACGGCCTCTTTTACAGAAAACTTGGGCGAACCGTCAGAAGATTGCGATTTGGATTGCTTGTTCTTTCCACCGAGGTGTGTAATCCCCCGGCATTTTAAAATTTGATCTTCTATAATTATTTGTTCATAAGGCAAAAACAGGGTCTTTAAGAACAGATTCGAAGCCATATGCCTGTTCAACGGCCGCAATCCCATCCGAACGAGTCCGCTTGTTGCTTCACTTGACCTTGCCATTCCAACGTTATGCCATAAAGACCAGTTCAACGTTAATGTTCTCCTTTGAACCATTCCGTTGCGGTAATGCGTGTATTGGTCGACGAAGGAATTGGCGGCGGAATAATCACTCTGGCCTACTCCGCCAAATATGGAAGCTACACTCGAACAAATGACGAAGAATTCCAGAGGGTCCTGTCTTGTCAATTGATCAAGAATTATCGTGCCTTTTACCTTCGCTTCTAACACACGCTTCATGTCCAGCTCGTTCTTGTTGACGACTAACGAATCCTTGTGCGTTCCCGCAGCGTGAACGACACCATTGATCGGTCCATAACGTTCTCTAATGAATCGAAGCGCCTCGTCCAAATCTTTTTCTTTCGTTATGTCTACCTGCAAGGTGATGGTCTCGCTTGACTCTTGTTCGATCTCCTCAATTATCCGCAATTTTTCCACTAACGGATCCGTATCGCCCGCTAGACGAATGATTTCCTTCCATTTCTCGCGCGGTGGGAACGGCGATCGGTTTAGTAAAACAAATTTGCTTCCAGGCGCGAAGTGCTTCGACAGTGCGCGCGTCAATTCGAGACCAATCCCGCCTGTTCCGCCGGTCACAAGGTAGACTCCTCCCTTACGCGATTTGCGCGACGGAGATTGGTCAACTGCGGTTTCATCGACCTTTACGATCTTCTGTGTCCACACTTCACCTTTGCGCAACGCGACCAATGGTGCGACCGGCTCATATGAAAGACGCGCCAGAATTGCGTTGGCAATTTCCGCAACGCTCATCCTGTCCCGGTTTACGTCGATCAGTTCTGCTTTGACGTGAGGATATTCGTGCGTCAACGATTTTACAAAGCCGATTAAAGTAGCGGAGGGAACTCCCCAGCACACTTCACCTGGATTCAGCTGAATCATGTTCGATGCCACGACTTTCAACGAAAATCGGGGAAACTTGTGACACTGATGGAACGCTTTAAACAAAAAGAAGAGGCTGTAGACGCCAAAATATTGATGTTCCATCACATCGTCTGCACGTTGAACGGTTTCCGGTCCGCAATTGGTCGATCAAAGATGGATGACCTGTCCAATTTCAATCCCCCTGGATTGAAGTACCCGGACAAACTGCGTATAATCATCGGCATTCTTGGGGTTGATCCGGAACCTGTTGCCGGCTACTTGAAATTTGATTCCCGGTGAAACGATCATCGTCTCTCCCGGTAAATCCATCAAGGCATTGACGATATTCGCGCCTATCCCGTTTTCGTCCAAGAATATAATTCTGACGCGAGACAGCTCTTCCAAATGCGCTATCGGAACATCCTGTTTAACCCAGACGAGCCGGCCCAAATAGTCTTGCTCTATCTGACCGGAATGTATCTTTTTGGTAAGGAAATCAGCGGTTTCAGGTATCCGTTTACAGCTGAACTTATTTATTCTTAGCAGCACCTTGCCAGACATGTCTGCAAGCTTAATCCGATAACTGATAATTTCTATCGTTTCACTGATTCTTTCGAAATGGCATACAACCTCGGCCGGCAATTTCCCGAAAACTTCAACCCTGTCGATATGAAACGGAATATATGTCCTGCCTTCTCCGGTTTCGAACCACTCCACGTATCGCGCCAATGCGTTGCCTGCAGTCGTTGACGCATCGAGCAATGCGGGATGGAGAATCATGAGGTCGTTGTATTTCCGGGCAACGTCCGTCAACCGCAAGGTGACCAAAACTTCATTTTCGTTCGTTCGTGCATCTTGCAGGGATCGGTAATAAGGGCCGTGTACAATTTGGGTATTGCGAATTCGCTGATAGATTTGTTCCGCAGGAATCACCGTTGTGCATCGCGACTTGATCGCCTTAAAATCCAGTTCTCCGGACTCTTCCAAAGCCAAATGATCAAGCTTTACGGTTCCATGAATATGCTTCGACCATTCTCCGTCGGCACCGATTTTTCCAAGCCCTGAGAAACGTGCAATCCGGCCGTCAATTGTGACCTCCAGTCTGGCGGTCGTAATTTGACCCGGGATACATTGCAACGGTGTGTTGAAGGTCACGTTTTCGAACACATACGCCGTATAACCCAACCTCTTCAGCGCGGTTGCGGTCATCTCAAGCCACGTTACGCCTGGAATAATATACTGACCTTTCACCGTATGGTCTTGCATGACCATATCGCTGGAACGCAATATTTTCTCAAATACGGCCAGATTTCCCTCTTGAGCGACGCAACGATCAAAATAAGGGTATTCAACCGAATGTTTTGTTAAATGAACGGTTTCAGCTTTTTGATTTACGGCATTTCCGGTTTCACTGCCTCTATCTTGGGACCAACATTTTTGTCTTTCGAAAGGATATGTGGGGAGCCAAATGCGCTTTCCGTACCGCGCGCTGATTCGTTCGACAGGCTCCGTCACACCCATCAAATACAGCTTCGATAACACATGGCTCAGGCTGCGCCAATCACTCTGCCCCTTCTGCAAGCTGTGGAGCAGCAGACACGCTTCCCTTCCCATCGCCTGCTTTGTCATCGCCGTCAATGTGCTCGACGGCCCTACTTCGAGAACAATGTCGCACCGCTCCGTGCGGAGATATTCGATGCCCGCTGAGAACAGGACCGGTTTCGTAACCTGCTTCAACCAATACTCCGCATCCATCCGTTGAACCGGCTTGCCCGTAACATTCGACACAATCGGAATTTGCAGGTCCTGGTACGGCACGGTTTGCAATTCCCGGGCATATTCGGCAATCATCGGTTCCATCATCGGACTGTGAAATGCGTGCGACACTTGCAATTCCACGACACGTATGCCCCTGGCGGTCCATGCGGCCGTCAATTCCCTGATCCGATCCGATTCCCCGGACACCACAATTTGCCGTTCGCCGTTTATTGCCGCAATCGAAACGCTGTCCCGGGCCTCTCCCAGTTCCTTCTCAATCCGGGATGCCTCCGCGAACACCGCAACCATCTTGCCCCGCCGGCAGCGTTCTTGCATCAGACGCGCCCGCACGACGATCAATCGCCCGGCATCCTCCAGGCTGAATCCTCCGCCGATGCAAGCTGCGGCGTATTCCCCCACACTGTGCCCGATCATGATGTCCGGCTTTACACCCAGCTCCATCCAGGTGCGCGCCAGCGCGTATTCGATGGCGAAGGTAACGGGTTGGGTATATCGTGTCTCCTGCAAACGCCCGTCTTCCCTTTCGTAAAGCAATTGGAGCAGTGGAATGTCCAAATGCGTGTCCAACGCCGCCGCGCACGCATCCATATGCTTTTTGAAGATCGGCAGTGTTTGATACAATTCGCGCCCCATCCCCGCATACTGTGCGCCCTGCCCCGTAAACGAAAACGCCGTCTTAACCCGCTTGCCACGCTTGATTTCCGCATAGAAGGCCGCGGATTCCGCCTCGTCCAGTCCCCTGCGGATCGTCTCCCTCAATTGCTCCATCAAGTCCGCCTCACTGGATACAACATACGACAGACGGTGGGCGAAGTCCCCGCGTCCTATGTTCGCGCTACGGCACACATCTCCCACCGTCCAGCCGCTCGTCTCCTCCAAGTGGGTGTACCACTGCTTCACACGTTCAAGCAGGGCAGGTTTGCTTCGCGCGGACAAGGTCAGCACGTAATGCGACAAAACCGGATGCTTCTCATCAGCCGATGGCGCCTCCTCCAGCACCACGTGGCAGTTGGTCCCGCCAACTCCAAAGGAGCTGACGCCGGCGCGTAGCAAACCGTCAGTCGACTTCCAAGGCGAAAACTCAGTCTGGATGTAAAACGGCGAGTTGCCAAAATCAATCTTCGGATTCGGATTCCGGTAATTGAGATGCGGCGGAAGCTGCTTATGCTTCATAGACAAGACCAATTTCAGCACGCCGGCAAGTCCCGCTGCCCATTCCAAATGCCCAATGTGGGTTTTTACCGAACCGATCGGATATCCGTTCTTCTTGTATGCCTTCGGGAAAGCCGCCGTCAATGCGGAAATTTCGATAGGATCGCCCAATGCCGTCCCTGTCCCGTGTGCTTCGAAATAATTAGACGTTTCAATCGGCACTCCGGCCCGATTCCAAGCGGCCTGAATCACTGTGGTCTGGGCTTCGGGATTCGGAGCGTTGATACCGTTCGTCCTCCCGTCATTATTCGTTGCGCTCCCCTTAATAACCGCATATATGCCGTCACCGTCCTTCAACGCCTTATGAAGCGGTTTCAAGACGATTGCAATCGCTCCCTCTCCGGGGACGAACCCGTTGGCTCTCTCGTCAAACGTATAGCATAGACCGTCGGGCGATAACATCGTCTTCTTTCCCATGGTTCGATACCTGCGATCCGTTAGGATAAGGTTTACTCCTCCGACAATCGCCATTTCGCATTCTTTTAGATAAATGCTTTGACAGGCTTGGTGAACGGCCACCAACGAGGATGAGCATGCCGTATCGATCACTTGGCTCGGACCCTTCAAATTGAAGAAATACGAAATTCGGTTTGCAATGAGGGCCATTAAAGTGCCATTCAGTTCTTCATCTTTGTCCAAAAACGGGTAATCCCCCATTGTCGCTCCGATAAAGACTCCCGTTTTGGTACCCGATATCGCGTTTCCTGCGTAACCGGCATCCTCCAATGCGTTCCAGGCGCATTCGAGCATAATTCTTTGCTGCGGGTCCAACGTTCTCGCTTCTTTGCGGGAAATATGGAAGAACGCAGGGTCGAATTGGTGAAGATCCGCAATGAACCCTCCCCGCACCTTACTTCCCCATTCCCTTCCGGCCATTATGGAGTCGATGATCTGAGAATTCCCGGCACACATGTTTACCCAGAATTGCTGAGGGGTGTCAGAACCCGGCAGTTTGCATCCAATGCCGATGATCGCAATATCGCAACGGCCGTCTGTTCCTTCCGTGGCCGTTTCCTCCGCATGTTCAGCCTTCTCGTTTGCGGGCATATCCGGAAAGGTCACCCCTAATTTTCCGGCAATGAACCGGCTTAATGACCCAATCGTCGGATTGGCAAAGATTTCTGCAGTTTGCACATTAATGCTGAATTCCTCATCAAGGAGCACCATTAGCTCAACCACGGCCTTGGAATCTCCACCGACCTGGAAGAACGCGTCATCTTCCCCAAACCGGTCATGGTGGAGAAGCAGTTCCCAGAATTCAATAATTTTCCTTTTAATTTGATCAAAGCTTATCATTGCGACACCGTCACCTGACTCTTATAAAAATGAGTATCTTAAATATATCCCAGGAGCCTCAGGCCCGGTTTACACGCCCGATTTAACCTCTCTCGCTCCTCTTCCGGAAGTTCCCTCCAAGTTTCTTTCTTGTCCGTCTTTACAAGCTTGATAGCTTGAAGAATGTATGCTTCTTGATCTTCTTGTTCAGGAAGAACAAACCGTATGAAGGATCTTAACGATTCTGCCGGATCCGAAAGCATTTTTTCGTAGGATAAATGCAACACATGATCAGGTGGAATTTGTCTCAGATATTGCAAACCTTGCACAATTTGCGAAGACCATAAAGCACCGAAACGTTCAATTGGGATTTCCAGTTGAAGAAAGGCTTCTCTGTCGAAACGATCAGGAAGAAACCGGGCCAATTCTCCCAACTGTTCAGCTTCAGCTTCAATAATCGGCTCAATGTAAGGGTCTTTTCCAATATTTTCCTTTATCATGGATTGGACCATCGCCAGACGAAATGCATTATGCCGGCGCATCGACATCGCACATTCCCGGCCATCGCGATAGATATGAACGAATTTCGCGTTTGGATACAGCTCGGATAATTTTGCGACAAAACGCAGGGAGCCGCCTGACCTCTCGATCCAGATGTCCTTCTTGAAATTGGTCTTCAGAAATTCAAATAATCGAAGATATTGGTTCGATAACAAATCTTCTGGCAACGTGAGAACATAGGATTTCACTTCTTCAAATAAGGCTTCCGGTTCGTCCGTTATATGCGGGAGCGTCATTAACAAAATTGGAGGGACACCTTCATTCGAATGGTACAAAAATTCCGGGATTCCTATCCGATGTCTCATCATTAAATCTACTTTCAGCCGAGGGGTTGATAAAATTCCCCAGAACGATTGGCCGTCGAGAGTTTTCTTCGTAAAACCGTAGGGACTTAAAGACACGAAAAACTCCGACAAACTTAAAATGGAAGGGTGAAGATTGATCATATTTGACAGCAGGGTGGAACCGCACCTTCCTGTCCCGACGACAAATATAGGGTTCGGTTGCATGGAAAGCCATCGATCCTTTCATTGCTATAGAATCGTAATATAATGATCCTTGAAATCCAGTTCATCATTGCGAAAATATATCCGGTTGCCGGATTCGCCGACTTTAATAAACCTGTTTTTCAAGAAAAAGGGTTCAACAGGCGCATTCTTGCCCGTCGGCTCGTAAATTCCAATCATTTCTCGAATATCAGGAAATTGTTTGACGAGCCATTGCAGGAACGCAGTCTCGACCCCGCGATTGAATACACGACAGCTTAAAACGAGATTATCGATATATAGCGTACGATCGACCTTTCTTACCATTCCAACGATAATTTCGCCGTGATCACCGAGACAGTCGATCAGCTGTCCCGCTGCAACATATTGTTCTTCACTCGCAATGTAACGCAACCATTCGTTCTTGTCGAACCTTTGGCCCGTTAAATTAAACTGATTGACCTTATTGATGAGTTGGAACGCTCGTTGGGAATCCTCCGCGCCGACAATCCTACATCTCAACCTCATTGCCAGGTCCTTCAAGAAGTCAGTGTGGCTTGCATATGCTTTTGATTTGAGTTCTGTCTCTTGCTTCAACTTGTACATATAAGTTCGCATTCTGTCTTCTTCGGTAAGCGACGTCAATGGAAAATGTTCCCGCATCGCTGCAATTAACTCATGGATGCAACTGGATTCGGGAAATTGAAGGCACGTAACATCGGGCAAATTCTGTTGCACGTCAATGATCTCAAGCGGGTTATCATCAACAAATACGACCGAGGAAGGCAACAGATTGCATTTTTCACATATCTTGCGGATTTGTTCGCTTTTCGGTTCCCACGAACAACTTACGGCGACGAACTTCTCTCTGCCAATTCTCACTCCCGCTTCCTGCATTAACACAGAATTTTCGAATAGCTCCTCGACATCCCCTGGATTATTCTTGCTGCATACGGCCAACAAAACGCCTTCTGATTGAAGCAATTCTAAAAATTTCTGATATACATGATGATGATACGTGTCACCTTCCGGCAGAGCACTGATTCCCGTTATGCCATCTTCGCCGATAATGCCTCTCCAGAACGTATTGTCCAAGTCCGTAATCACCATCTTTTTCCTCTCCGGCCGAGGAGATTGAAGTTCATGAATCGCCTTGGCCAACTCCGAAGCTGCGGCTGCACTGATCGGCGAACCCGCGGAAAACAGCAATTTATCGTTTCTCCTGTCACGATCGGATAAGCTTGCAAAGATGTGTGCCGTATTCAATACAACGATATGATCCAGCTTCCGACTTTCTCGCAGCATGACGGAGTGCACATGCACCTGTAATTCCGATCCAACGTCGTACCGCGAGCCTTTCGGTTGCAGCAGCGGTGGAGGATCCAGAAACGGAGGAACCAAGTAGACAGTCTTCTTCGTGCGGGACAAAGCAGTGAATAAGTTCGCGACGAACTCGTCGATCTTGTCGCCCGCAAGGTCCGGCATCTCGGACAACTCGGCGTAGTTCCAGTCCCCAATATGCCGGTATCCGAAATGCGGTAAAATATCCTCCAGCGTGCAAACGAGAATATAAAAATCGAACGAATCCTCCTCCTCAAGCCGAAATAAATCGTTCCAGAAGTTCTGATAACCTGATTCGCTAACGACATATTCGACTTGATTCAATGCACCGTATGCTCTCAAGAAAGTCCTGAAAGTATCAAACTGATAATTACTAATTACCCTGCAAGTCACGAGGTTATCAGGAAACGTACGGCCAGCTAATCTTAATGCTTCCGAGTATTTCATGAAGATCGTTATTCCTTCTTTCAATAAGATCCTCAAAACTCAACAACACATTTCTCATGCATTGAACGGCGGCGGACAAAGGCAAATTCGATATGCTTAATTGAAAAAACGGCATAAGTACATTCTTACAGGTCTCGATTACGTAATCTGTTACACAGTCCTCCAAAGAGTAATTTTCAACGCCTTCCTGAATTAACGTTTCCCAGTAGGTGCGGATGATCTCCAACTCGCATGACTTGCGCAGGTGGGGATGCACATACAGGGTCATTAGATCCGCTACATCAGAGACGCCTATTCCCACATGGCAAAACTGCCAATCAATCACCTTTGGATATCCCTTGCCCCCATGTGGCAAAAAGATGTTATTTGGATGGAAATCGCCGTGACACAATGTTTTCGGTCGTTCTGCTTGTGAAACAACGAGTTGCTTCCAATGGCGGAAAATCTGTTCGCATATGTCCCGATCCCGGCGATCCAAGCACCCGTCAAACCTGCTCCACATCTCATCGAAATACCGGTCATCCGAAAATCGCGAGTCATCATCCTGCAAAGGCGCAAAATCCGGGTCTGGATCCATCCCCCACCACGCCGCATGGAATTTTGCCAGCCATATGACTGACAAACGCAGTTCATCTTTAGGCGGACCCACGGACCAATTCGGTGCATAGCCATACAATTGGCAATCTTCAAGCAAAAGATGAAAACTTCCATCCTCCTCGTCCCATGCAGAGTGAATGCAACGGGGAACAAGCGATTCCACTGACACGGCCATTTCATAATAAAACTTTCGTTCTCTCCGATAATAGCTTCGATAAGAAGACCGGTCCGTATGCATACTTGGAAGTTTCAGAATGAAGGAAGCTGGAAGACGTCCCGACTGATGATCTTCGTAAACCGGCATAATCCGATATAAACTACCGGATGTGGCCACATAGTTGCACGGTTTGCGTGCAAGACTCTTCACCACAGCACCCTGATAAAGCGGATGACTATTCAAACACTCGGTTAACCACTCGGCAGTTACCTCCGAAAGCGAGCGGACAGGACTTTCTGTCTTCATCTCTTTGCCGCGCCCTTCAAGTCAGCTTCCAACATGCATTCGAGATTGCGAATGGTCTCTTCTTCAGCGTCCGCGATTTCCAGCAACAGTTTTGGTACCTTCTTCAACTTCTTCACGACAAAATCGGAGGAGATGTCGTACTTGTCTAAAATGTTCTTTTCTTGATACAGATGTCTCAGCGAGCTGACGGTATTCCAATATGCTGTAATTTTCATAAAATCACGCGAGAGTTTCAAAAACCCTTCGTGGTTAAGTACCGTCCCCAATGTTTTTAGATACAGTGCATGACCAGAGCGGTTATTGCCCATATCCAAGAAACTGTTAATTGGAAATTTCCTGGATTTCCCCGAATACGGGGTGAATCTTTCCGAGTTGTTAACCCATCGATCAAGGTAATCCGCCATTTGGCGAATCGCGAACACGCCATTTGTCTTTTCCGATGTTTCGTGACATTGAATCATCTGTTCCACGTTTCGATGCAGAACATCCCGGTATGTATCCTGCAGATATTCTATACTGTCAAACGGGATACTGCGGCTGAAATCGAGGTGAAAGTAAACATTGCGATGTTCTTTCAACTCGGGAGAGTTTGTATATTTAATCAGTCCTCTTCTGAAATTAAACCCTGTTTACCGTAGAACGGAAACGGATCTGCGAACGAATAGCTTCCCGAGTCGAGGTTATATGAAGTAATAATGATGTAATGAGGCATGTTCAGGCTTTTGTAAAATTGGGACAGAGGATATTCATAATGGTCGACGACAACGATGACAGGAATCTTTTCTTGTAAAAGCGCATGAATTTCTTCCAAGTACTTACCGACCGAATTAGGAAAATGAAAGTTAAAGGATACCCCTGTTTGTTTCGTTATCTCATCCATGTATTCATCGACTCGGTACGACAATTCCAAACTTCGATAGAGGTCCTCTGTTTTCCGCAGTGTAAACCGTAAATCACCGAATAGAAAAACCTCCGGATGCGAGATGTTCCGGTTTTGCAGAATTGTCCCGATGCACGCATCCTTGCAATCCCCGTATTTAAACAAATGCAACACTTTTGTTCCCCTTTCAACATACAACATTTCTCTTTATCAAAATCAGGCACTACTAATTCCCAGCACCCGTGTAGCTCTTCAAGCAAAAATTCCATATGCCATATATTCCAAGGAAAAACGGCAGACCCAATATCACGCTCCAAGCATTCCATGAGTCAGCTATTCCCAAGAACCATTGCGCAGGTTTATTCGTAACAAAGTACAGAAGAGAGAAAACCAATACTGCTTGTATCCATCTTTCATAGGCTTCTTTCGGGTAAATCAAATAATTTTGCAACGTCTGCACCAATAAATCCCGAACTTCTTTCCCGTTGATGATGTATATACTCATCGTGGCGCCAATCAGATAGATTCCTCCGATAAACAAGGACGAATTGACGATCAAAAGCATAAACTTAAAAATCTGAATGGCTGACCACTCAATTTCAAGCGGCTTCGTTACCATCACGACAAGGAAGACGCCGACCGCTATATTTCCGAGGGACACAAACTCGCAGCCTCTCATAATGATTTGCAAGAACAAGCTCATCGGCCGAATCATTAATATATCCAACGTACCTCTGTGGACGTAATCGCTGAAGTATTTGAACTGCGACATGATTAAATTCGTTATGCCAAAGCTGATTTGGTATACTGCGAACACAAACGTCACATGGTACAAATTCCAATCAAGGACTGTATTAAATTTCTTCATTAGAAAGTAAATGAATGTATAACTGCCCAAATATGTGAAGCATACGGCAAGAAACACAAAATAAAAATTGCTCAATTGAATAAACTGGATTTTCAGCAACATTCTGAATGACTTACAGATGAACCGGACGGTCCCCACATCAACCACCGTTTACGATGATTTTCTTTGTTGCTTTGGACCAGATGAACCTTGAGATAAGCCATAGAATCAAGATCCACACCGCTTGTTTGAGGAAAAGGATTGGAAGTTCCGCCATGGCGATGCGCCCCAAGTAGATGTTAATCGGCATATACACCGCGAACGAAAACGGTAGCCACTCCAATACATTCCGAATACCATCTGGGTAGAACCACAGCGGGATCATGGCGCCTGACAAGATAATGAACAGCGTTGTGCTTACGCTGTTTAAGCTCCACAAGTACGGAATCCAGAATGCGGCCAACGATACGCAATAATTGGCGAAAAACATGATCAAGAATGAGAGAAGAAGGCTCAAGACAAAGCAAAGACCATATGAAATCGAACTCGGCGGATAGAACCTCACGAACAATAGCGATAGCAGCACAATCGGAAACGTAATCGAAAGGATTCGTTGAATCCACGCACCGAACTCTTGCACAAGCATGAAGAAATCGTACTCGACCGGGCGAAGAAGATCCGTGGCAATTTCCCCGCTGATAATCCTCGATTGGATTCTGCCCATCGTGGACATGTTAAAGAATTGCGCGAACTTTGAAATAATGATGTAGGTGACAGTTTCGGTAAGTGTTGCGCTCAACACCGTTCCGGTGCCGGAATATAGCGTTCGGAATAATTGAATCGACAGAAGCAAGAACAGACACTCTCGAAATAATCCAAGATAATACGAAGATCTGAGTGCCAGATGAGACAGGAGAGAGATTCGAATCATTTTGTAAACATATGTTATTCCTCCCAATTTATATCTCCTCTTTATAGATCGACTTGAGCAAGTCAGTTAAGTTATCGTCATGTGCGGTAAAATCACTGATGGTCCCGACGTTTTGCAGGATATTCAAAAGTTCGTTCGTATCAATCTCGTCCTTCTTGTACCTAATGATCAATTCATTTGACTTGGTCGTTTCGCGAGATACTTCGCAGCGAGGAATCAATATCGGCTGAATGTCCCTCTCCTTGAAAGCGACCCGGATTTTTTTATAAACAGCATATCGCTCAATGAAATCAACAATTTGTCCGTCGTACACGATATGTCCCTTGTCAATGAGGATCAAGCGCTTACAAACGGTTTCAATGTCATCGATATCATGACTCGTCAAGATGATGGTCGTTTTCTCTTCTTTATTGATGTCGCGGAGAAAGTCCCTGATTTTCGCCTTCGTTACGATATCAATCCCGATAGTCGGCTCATCCAAATAAACGATACGGGGACTATGCAAAAACGCACAAGCAACCTCCGCGCGCATTCTTTGTCCCAAGCTTAATTGTCTAACGGGAATTTCTTTAAATCCTTGCAGGTCCAACAACGTGAAAAGCATTTCCAAGTTCCTCTTATAAACTGCATTTGGTATTCGGTAAATTTCCTTCAATAAATCGAATGATTCCGTAATAGGAAGATCCCACCACAATTGCGTCCTCTGACCGAATACGAATCCGATGTTTCTCGCGTTTTCTTTTCTCTTCTTGTAAGGCTCCAACCCATTCACTGTCACTTTGCCGGAGGTAGGCGTAAGCAAACCTGTGAGCAGTTTTATTGTCGTGGATTTTCCCGATCCGTTCGGCCCTATATATGCGACTGATTCCCCTTGGTCAATCTGAAAGCTGATATTATTCAAAGCAACTTTTTGCTCAAACCTAGGTTTGAATATAGATTTTTGCTTAACCACCCTGTAGATCTTAGTTAAATGGTCTACTACGATCGACATGCCCCCACCCTTTCGATCATACCGATGTCATTTTATAGGCATTTTTTCGGAATGGAGGTGCAGACGTATTTGTCTGCCAAGAGCATCTTTGCAACGTATAAAACTTGTCCCAAATGCTCCGAAAAGTGGGCGATGCATTGGTTTAATACATCGTATACCGTTACGACTTTTCCACGTACTGTCTGTTGGTTCAGTAGGTCGTCATCCGACAGGTTGTGAATCGTGTTCTCCAGAAGGTTGAACGACTCCTCAATAAGTTGTTTCGCTTCTTGCAACGTCAGCCAAACGCCGAGATCGAATTCCGCCTCCCTGTCTCTTTTATCGGGTTTGCCCAACATGCCGGCTTCGATTCGTTGATGGATATTGCCCCGGATATGAACGACGAGATTCGCAATACTGTTGCACTCAGAATTGTACCGCCAATTGATTTGATCATCATTCAGTTGATCGATCGCTTGCAGCATTCTTCTGCGAATTTCCGCAGATTTTTTAATCAAGTTGCCTTTTACAACCTGCACCAGTGTGCTCATCGGAAACGTAAATCCTCCTTTATCTCGTTGTTGGTTCACACGCCCCCACCCACTTGCCATATTTCTAAATTCGCCTGATAAATGAGGCGACACATACAGAATGATAGAAAACTTCGCGAGACCGTAGCCGTAGTTCAGGCTTGAACCAGCGCTCGGTTAACCAACTCCTTCGTCATTCGCAGAAAAATTCGTATGAAACTGCCGTTTCAGTACTTCACAGTGTTTCTGACATCAGATTTTTCCTCATATTATATCTTTAGCTGTGTTTAGGTTTGCTGTTGTTTTTTTCTTGTTTCTTGGTGTTAGGAGGCAAACCGTGCTTG
>Ga0068700_100277_pt1 | contig 31471 bp, 23 predicted proteins | sample CeladaPassaD2F04_FD_62229 | JGI IMG/M metagenome (GOLD analysis project Ga0068700, IMG submission 62229) | Cellulose-adapted microbial communities from the Joint BioEnergy Institute, USA - Passage D2F04 | ecosystem: Engineered > Bioreactor > Continuous culture > Unclassified | place: USA, Joint...
CTGGACATCGACTCCTACAAATACGACATCACGTCTCCGTATTCGGTGCTCACCAAACCGCAACTGGTTACGGAAGCGGAGTTCCGGCTGAGCGACGACCTGTTCGATATCGCGCAAATCACCGGCGGTCCGAACGGCAGAAAATTTTCAACCACCTACGAATCGGTCCTGAACTACTTGCTGCCGAAGCTGCAAGATTCCCAGCGCACCTATATCCAGGACAAAGCCAAGATGCGGGCATGGCTCCTGGAGCAGGTCGAATACGACGAAACAGACGAAACCACCGGCGAAGTCAAGACGTACAAATGCTCGCGCATGCAGCTGTACCAGAAATTGAACGATCGCTATTTGAAGGCAAAGGCAGCCTGGGAAAAGGAGAAATTGGACCGGCTCCGCCAGGCGGAAGCTGCAGGAAACAAACAGGATCTCGAAGATTATTCGCGCTGGCTCGCGACGGAAGCACCCGTCCGGGAAGCTCGGCTGGAGGCATTGTTCTCCGACTTGGTCGTGCGCGGATTCTATCACGAGGTGCGGACCGAACTCGGATTCATCGACGTCAAATCCCCGACGGAAATGCTGGATGAAGCCAAAGCCAGCCTGCGCGCCGCCTCGATGTCCGCGCTGGACGAATCGGAAACCATTTATCCCGTTCAGTTCCAGCCGGCGGATTGGTTTGAAGCCCTCAGCACCGACTTTACGCCGGAAGACCTTACCATTGATCCGTTCGTCTACGAACAGAAATTGATCGCCAAGGAAAATGAAAAAGACGCCCTTTCGGCTCAACTGGCGGCACTGAAAGCCGCGCGCACGGGCGTTCCCGAAGATTTGCAGACGAGGATCAACGAGGCGCAACGCAAAATCGACAGCGCCATGGTCGAGATGACGCAGCTGTATACGAGCGCCGCGATTTCCGCCGTCAACTTCGCCCTGAAATATTTCCCGAATTTGATCGACTCCGTCACCGGCATCGCCACCATGACAGCCGGGGATTACACAAACGTCACTCAATTATTGACCCAGCACGGCTTCGATACGACCAAACTGGGGCTGAGTCAGGAAACGGTCAAGGGCATTCTGGACCGCCAGGCCCTGATCATGCAAAATCAGCGGACGCTGGAAGCCAATTCCCGCGCGCTGGCGGAACTGCAAATGCAGAAGGCGCAAGCGGATTCCACGGACACCAAGGAAGCCGAACTGCTCCTTGTGCAAAAAATCAGCGCCCTCCAGAAGGAAATCGATCAGCTGAAAGCTGTCATCGACGCCAACGTCGTCGATCCCAATGGCGATCCCGACAACAAGCAGCGCGCGGAAGGAACCAAGGTACTGCTCCCTTCCGGCATGCCTCCCGCGGGCAGATTCATGGATGTGACGATCTCGGTTTCCAAAGGCGAGTCCTCCAAACAATCTTCCTTGTACTCCCGTTCCGACTTCAACACCAGCTCGCTCAACATCTGGTTCGGCGGATACAGCCATACGAGTCAAAGCAGCGAATCCGATTTTGCAAGTCATTTTGACATATCCAAATACAACATCGATATCGGCTTCCGCGCGACCAAGGTAAATATCGACCGCGGCTGGTTCCATGCGGAGTTGTTCAACATGACGTCCGGGATGTGCCGCCTGATCGATCAGCCGATTTCCCTTGGCCCCGTCGACAAATCCAAGGAAGGGGACCCGATCGCATACGCCCAGGAATTGAGAGAAAAACAGGAAGGCGCCTTCTTCCCCGCTTATCCGGTCTCCTTCGTCGTGGTGAAAGATGTGACGATCAAAATTACGTCGGATGAAGCCATTTCGGACGAAGTCAAGCAAACCATCCAGAAGTCCAGTTCCACCGGCGGCGGATTTCTCTGCTTTTCCGCGTCCAGCGCCCACAGCAGCAGCGAAAACAGCGAGGCGTTTTACAGTTACACGTCAGACAAAGTGGTTCTGATCAAAATCCCCGGACCGCAGATCATCGGATGGTTCCTGGAGTTCTTGCCGATGGATAAAAGCATCAAGGGCTACTCCAGTTCCATCGATATGCTTCCGGCCCTGCAAAATACGGCCAATTAAAATGAAGGAGGATATCATCCATGGCCATTTATTATTATCAGCTGACACCGGCAAACAGCCACTTGACGGGATACACTATCGCGAAGGAACTGGCCAGACAATGCGTCGCGCAATTTGGAGCGGTCCGCGGGTCCGGAGTCGGAATCGGGAACGGTTCGTGCTGCGCCGCCGTCGCCGTCGTCCCGGCGCAAAATTTTCCCGCCGCCCAGCCTCTAACCGGTTTTGGGGCGAACTCGCAGCCGCAATACGGGCCCAATCAATTGCCTTACGCGGTCGTGTTCGGAAACTCCCAGCTGGCGGCCGGAGGGCTGGACCTCGGTCCGCTGGGCGGCCATGCCGAGCGCGCCGCCCTCACCGCCGCCGGCAACAACAACTTGAACTTGTACTTGTTGAATAATACGGACGCCGTCCTTTACGTGGAATTAACCCCGTGCAACGCTTGCCAAAATTGGCTGGCGGGCAATGGCGGCGGCGTGCCGAATCCGTTCCATTTCCAGAACATCAATCTGCATGTCTGGTGGTCCTTCCCGTATCCGGACGGCGGCGGAATTCAGGCGATGCAAACTTTCCACAACAGTACGCTGCAAAACCAACTCACAACGGTCAACACCTGGTGACGCGGAAGCAAGCGGGGTATTTCCCGCTGGCGCAACTGCCGGCACATCCATGCCGGCAGTTTTTTTCATGCTTCTGCCGCTTGCCCTCCTCAATCGCGATGAACGCCGGCAAATATTGGAGCGTGCATCCCCTCGGCACTTTTTCATTTTGTAAAGCCCCGTTTTTCTCCCCGATTTGCATGCAGCGTTCGCGATACTTCTCATCATAGACGCCGGTCCAGCCCGCAGTGAAAATCATCGCCCATTGCACTTCCGGCTCTTCGCGACCTGATAATACGAAAAAAAAGACCTCTCGGGCTTCCCTGTAACCCAGGTCCAATCGACGGGCGGTTCATGAGGCCGACATTCGCCTTCAGCGAAATCGGTGTTTATGGATATGAAATAAAACGTGTTTGCTTAAAGGACTGTCTTTTTCAACGTTCGGATGATGGAATGTCGCCATAAACTCCATCCCGATTTTTCTCATCACGTTTTTTGAAGGTGTATTGACATCGGCGGTAAAACTGTAAACTTCATCAAAACCCAAGTGGTGAAATCCGTACCGCAAACAGGCCGAAGCCCCCTCCGTTGCGTACCCTTTTCCCCAAGCCTCTTTTTTCAATCGCCAGCCTATTTCGATACACGGCGTAAAATCCGCCTCGAATGTCGCCCTGTGAAATCCGATAAACCCGATAAAGTCTTTCGTCTCCTTCACTTCGACAGCATATAACCCGAAACCGCATTCCTTAAATTCGGCTAGAATGGTTTGATAAAATCGGTCCGTTTCTTCAGTAGACAAGGTTTTCGGGAAATACTTCATGACCTCTTCATCCGCATTGAGTCGACAAAAGGGCTCAAAGTCTTTTTCTTCCCAGTCGCGCAAAAGCAATCTCGATGTTTCGAAATAGATCATTCTACACCTCCGGAAGAATGGTTTTGGGGGCGTCTTTACGATAAAACTTTGGGGAGCCACAAAATCGCCGCCTTCAAAATCACGGTCGCTGAGTATTGGTTTTTCGGTTTGATCATCAAAAGAATAAAGCCATAATCCGTTTGTTAGCTCGGGCTTTCCGTCCCGCACACTTTTGTTGGAGTAGTAAATCAAATGGCTGCCGCCAGGATTGAGGCTCGGTAAGGAAGCCCAAAAAACATGGGGACTGATTTCGAAGAAATCGTCGATGGAGAAACCTTCGAGCGTGTCCGAGGTGATCTTTTCCGCATGGAGCGTAACCGGATCAATGCTGTATAATCGATCGCCGTCCATGGAAATGACGTAGCGCTCCGCATTGTTTGCGCTGACGACTTCCGGAGTGGAAGTAAAAGCTTTCGGCTGGATGACTTTTCTTCCGTCGTGTTCGAAAATTTCAAAGACAAGCTCTTTGCCGTCGATCGTCACGGATTGTACGGACTTTTTCAGTTCTGTCAGCCGCCCCTCTTGGTATGCAAAGGTTTTGGGGACGAACTTCCGGGAAGCCTTTTCGATGATTTCTTCTTTGCTTGTCGGCGCGAAAAGGCCGCGCTTGGCCACTTCGGTCTGAACATAATGGTTGTAGGCATCGCGCAAATCTTCATGGAGGATGCCGAAAACCGTTGAATCGACGGTATAGTTTTCTTCAAATTTCATCCAGTTGCTGTTTCCGTGCCCAACGATTGCAGATTATCTACATTACTCGAATCATACGATCTGTGGAAGATATTGTCAATTAATGGTCGGGAAAACCATCGATGATGAGTGTCGAGGAGGCTGGATTTGGGGAGAGCAATAACCAGGGGCAAAAAGGGATGATTCTTGAATAAAAAAGCAACGTCAGCCCTAGACAGAAAATACAGTTCCAGACTGCCGCTACTAACAAGAAAACCGTTTCATATCCAGCCAAAAGACTTTAACGTTTTCAACCGATTGACGGTGATCCATCCCCGCCATTCCATTAATGCGTTTAAATCGGCAAATCAACCGTTGGTTGATAGAAAAATCAACGAATGGTTGCGCGAATCCGTGCGTTTTCAACTGTTGGTCTCTTCCCGCTGCCATGTTTTCCAGCCTACAATGGTATCACAATATCGTCACAAAACGTAACGAAGGAGCGATATGAAATGGAATGGACGCTGGGGAAGAAGATCGCCAGTCTGAGGAAAGAAAAAGGATTCACGCAAGAAGAATTGTCCGAGCGACTCGAAGTGTCTCCACAAGCCGTATCCAAGTGGGAAAATGATTTATCCTGCCCTGACATTATGTTGCTGCCGAAAATCGCCGAAGTGTTCGGCGTCACTGTCGATGAGCTGTTGTCGAACTCCCCGAAAAAGGAAACCGTCATGCTGCCCGAAAACCAAAGGAAGTCGATCGACGAACTCGTTCTCCGAATCCTGGTCAACTCCTCGAACGGGGACAAAATTCGCGTGAACCTGCCGATTCCGTTGATTAAAATGGGCTTGGAAATCGGCATGCGCATCCCCCAAATCGCCACCAACGACTCCTTGCGCGATATCGACTTTGAACAGCTGTTCAAATTGGTGGAAAGTGGAGTCGTCGGGAAACTGGTGGAGATGGAAGGAAACAATGGAGACATGATTGAGATTGTTGTGGATTAGGTGACGATCATGAAAATTTCCATCGACGTGCCCGGTGAAAAACCGATCCGCCTGGTCATCCCGACCCGACTGCTCTTCAACAGTCTCACGGCCGCGATCGGCGCCCAAGTGCTGCGCAACAATAAAGAGCTCGACTTCTCCATAAGCGGCAAAGATTTGCGCCGCCTCGTCAGGGAACTGCATCGCATGAAGCGAAAGCATCGAAACTTGCTCCTCGTCGATGTGGAAACCGCCGACGGCACGATCGTGCGAATCGGATTTTAGCGGTGCCGGCATCACCTTGGCGCAGTGCGACTCCGTGAACACAAAGGGCTCCAGCGAAACGGCCGGGGCCCTTTTACATATGGCTTTCCTTCCTATTTACCATATGGAACGAAGTTTCCAGCATTGAAGAGAGGTCATGCAAGCCGTGCCGGAACGGCTGAACAACCGCGTGCCTGTGCTGTCGGAATGCGGATACAGCGTGTGGGTCATGACCGTACGTCCCTCGTTGCAAAAAATCTCCACCATGCTCGTATCCATGAGAATATGCAGCTTCAGCTTGTTTTGCCCGGACATTTCCAACCGGCGCTCGCATATGCCTTCGCTCCATCCGTCGGAACGGCTGCGATCGAACTTCAATGTTCCCGTCGACGGGAAATAACAAAGAACCGTTTCTTCCGTCCCGTCCGGGCAAACGCGAAACTTGAACCCGAACTCCTCGGCATCGGACCTCGTCAGATCAAATTCGGCGATCATTTCCCAAGCCGCGCCGTTCGGCTCATCCAGGACCATCTCCATATCGGCCCCAACCCGCTGTTCTCCGCAAGCCCATCTTTCCTCGCGCAGCGCAGCGATTTCTTCAACCGGCGAAAATTTCAGCCTGGCATCCTGATCCAATTCGACCGTACGCGGAAACGACATGGATCCGCACCAATCCTTTTGCCAAGGCGGAGCAAAGCCTTTCGAGTCCCAGGAGTTGGCCCAGCCGATGACGATCCGTCTCCCTTTATCGTCCAGCAACGTTTGCGGCGCATAAAAATCGAACCCGATGTCCACTTCACCCTGAACGTCCCAAGTGAACTTTCCGCTGTTGTAGTCCAGTTTTCCGACCAGATATACCGTTTTCGTGCTTCCCATTCCCATCGGCGAAAACATGAGGACATCCTTGTCTCCCAACGAAAAGAAATCCGGACATTCCCACATGGTACCGAGATTCCCGTCGCTTTCAGCCAGGACATTGACGTACTCCCATTGTCGCAGATCGGTCGAGCGATACAGAAGCGCCTTCCCTCGCCCGTCTTTGCAGGAGCCGACGACCATATACCAAGTGTCCTCGTGTTTCCAAACCTTCGGATCACGGAAATCCACAGAACCTTCCACGGGAGGGTGGGCGATCACGGGATTTTTCCCGTATTTCTCGAAGCGGATACCGTCCGGACTCGTAGCCAAGCACTGGCTTTGAATCGACTGTCCGTCCCGAACGACCGTTCCCGTATATAACAGGGAAAGCACCCCGTTGTCATCCACGGCGGAACCGGAAAAACATCCGCCGCGTTCATCGAAATCATAGGGTTCGCTCGGCGCAAGCGCGATCGGAAGATGCTTCCAATGCACCAGGTCCGTCGATTTGGCGTGGCCCCAGTGCATGGCGCTCCAGCGATCTCCGTAAGGATTATGCTGGTAAAAAAGATGGTATTCCCCTTTATACTGGATCAGGCCGTTCGGATCATTGACCCAGCCTGCGGGCGCCATAAAATGATATTGGTTCCGGCAAGGATCCCGCGCAGCTTTGTCCCGCATCGCCGCGATTGCCGCCTCGGCCTTCATCAAAGCCTGTTCGTGCCTTTCGACACGTGCTCGTTCAGCTCCCATCGGCATATTCCTCCATCCCTTGACGTACTCGTTCGGCTCGTTTCACGTTCCCTCGGAACGACAAGGCGTGCCTTGTTCAATGCCATGGTTTCCTTTGCCCATCGTTAAAGCAAGAGCCAAGAGCAACGCTCATTCCGACACATAATTGGAAATTTCGATCAGGTTGCGGTCCGGATCGCGCACGTAGACGGAGCGGATTTTGCCCGTTGCGCCCGTACGGATGACCGGTCCTTCTTCAATCGCGACGCCGCAACGTTCCAAATGCCGGATGACGTCATCCAGCGGCGTGCTCGCGATGAAGCACAAATCCGCAGAGCCCGGCAGCGGCGTATCCGCTTTCGGTTCGAATTCGCGTCCGCGCTCGTGCAGATTGATCTTTTGATTACCAAAATGCAAAGCGTATCGACCGCCGCCGAATTGGACCACCTCCATGCCGAGCACGTTCTCGTAAAAGTCGATCGTATTTTGCAAATTCTGGACGGTCAAGACAAGGTGATCGAGACGATGGATGACGATGCCGGCGGTCGACGCCGCTAGCTTGCTCTCGGCAGCGTTTTCATGATTCCAGTTTTCCATGGAAATCCCTCTTTTCGATCATGTTATTTTCATGTGAAAAACAGGTGGTCCCGCAGTCGTACAGCCGCCCAATTATTGGTATTCAAGTTCGACGGTGAAGGGCTGAATACCTTCTTTTATGAATTGGAACCTCATTTATGAATCGCCGCTGTTTTGAGACCGATGAATTTCGGGATCGGATCTCGTCTATATGTTGACAAACGATTTTGAAAAAGAGGTGTTTGAAAATGGCATTGCGGTCCACTTTCACGAGCATCAATCTGCCTGTCAAAAACGTAAAACAATCGAAAGATTTCTTCACCGGACTCGGCTTCGAACTCAACCCGCAATTTCCCGACGATGAGAATTCGGCCGCGGTCGTGATCGGAGAAAACCTCTAGGTCATGCTGATCCATCAAGCATTCTTTAATACGCTCACGGAGAGGGAAACCGTCGATACGAGCAAATATGCGCAGATCACGATCGCGTTGGCTTTCGAGAGCCGGGACAAGGTGAATGAAATCGTGAATACCGCTCTCCCTGGGCGGGAAATTGCACGCCGAGCCTGAAGATTATGGAACCATGATTCATTGGGGATTCGTGGACTTGGACGGACATCTATGGGCCATCAACTGCATGAACACGGATGCGGCGCAAGGTTGAGGCTACGTCGGCACCATCGTACTCATCTACAATCGAGTAGAAGGGGGCGGCCGGCCCCCGTCCTTTCACCACACCTAGCATGCTGGTCCGCACTAGGCGTTTCCACCGTTCAACCGGGATACAGTCGAATGAGCTTGCAGCATTTGTTGGTGGCTATTTCGGGTCACGGTTCTGGAAAGTAGATTTCACTTCCGTCCGGTTTCTTTTCATACGCATGGTCCATGGACGATTCCTGGATGTAGCCGTAAGCCCAGTGCGACGGAGGCACGTCCGGCCATTGCTGCGGCGCTTCATGGAGCGGTCCCCGTTCCAGCAGACGGTCAAGCATCGCAACCGCCTCGGCGCGGGACAGCAGCGCATCCGGGCGGAACGTTCCGTCCTCATACCCGTTTACGATCCCCGCCGCTGCCGCTCTTCTGATAAAATCTTGCGCCCAGCTCCCGGCAGTATCGGTAAATTCGGCTGTCGCGCTTCCTTCCGCTTCTTCCGGCAGCACCCGGGCGATCACGGCCGCCATCTCCGCCCGGGTGATCGGTGCGTCCGGCTGGAAGCTGCCGTCGGGATAACCGGTCATCAGGGCCATCCCGACAACGCGGCCGATCTCGTCTTTCGCCCAGTGCGTTTCGGCAAGATCGGTGAATTCCCCGCCCGCAGCAACTTCGTCCCCGTGGATGACTCTGACCAGCATTGCGGCGATTTCCGCGCGGGTGATCTTCCGGTCGGGACCGAAGGTCCCGTCATCATAGCCGAACAGAAAAGCCCGATGTTCCGGATGCGTCCAACGGATGACGGTATAGGTGCCGGTCCCGCCGCCGGAGACAGGGAACCGAATCGCGAGCCGCTCCCCGCCATCATAAGGGACGATGCTTCCTTCCGCCAACTCCTTCGATCCGTCCTCGTACACTGCAAACACCGCGACATATTTCAGCGAATCGTCGCCAAGCGATGCCTGGGTCAGCGGCAAAATCGCCTCGTACCCGCCGCCGGTGAGGTTCGACCCGATGATCGTCGGCCGGCCGGCGATTTCGATCGCGCCCCCTTTTGCAACTTGACGGACCAGCGGATCCGTCGCTGCCTCTTGCTCGGCCAAAGGACGGTTTTCTTCCTTCACCGGCTCGACGCGGAATTGCAGCTCATGCTCGACCCCTTGAAAAGATGCGGCCGGAACGGCGAGGTGCGCATGCGTTGCGGCAATTTCCATTTCGATCTTGGCCTCGAAGAGAGAATCGGCAGAGGCCTTCGGGAATTTCACCGTCAACTCCGCGTCTTCGTCTTGGTCGCCTGGAATGAGCATTTTCGCGAAAATGGATCCGAGCCCCTCAAGTTTTTCTATCGCTCGAGCCGCCAGGTCTCTCGTCAGTACGACCGTTGCTTTCCGGGTTTCGCCGGGCCCGATTGACCGGTGGATATACGCGTTCGAGACGATCGTGCCGCTGTTGCCTTCAACGACGTGAACGGTTGGCCGTACGGCCGGGGAGTCCGAATCCGCCGGCTCCTCCGGAGCGCTCGGCGTCGCCTGCGTCTCATTTGAGTACCCGCTGGCCCCTGCGGCGTTATGGGCCTTCACCGCAAAATAATAGGTCGTATCGTTCGTAAGGCCGGTTACCGTATAAGTGGTTTCCGTCACCGTGGCCGGCAAGACGTCGTAGGTGCCGGAAACGGTGCCGATATGAAGACTGTAATAATCGGCGAACGCCGCACTGTCCCATGACAGGGTGACTTGACCGTTGCCGGGCGAAGCCTGCAGATCGGCCGGAGCATGGGGAGGATGGAGGCTCCACTGGGCGTAGACGGTGATATCTCCGGTTACGACGGTCGTCTCGTTGAAAACGGTCCCGCTGCCGTCCGGCTGCGTATTCCAGCCTGCAAACGTATAACCGGACCGGGTCGGCGGCACGGGAAGGGCATCCACGGTTTCGCCGTCCGTCACGTTCAGGGTCGAGGGGTCCGCCTCCGTATCTCCGCCGGTTTTGTCGAACGTGACCGTATGGATTGCCGGTTGAAGCATTTTGATCTTGTAGTTGCCGTAGTCCGAAACATACAGATTGCCGTTATGGTCAATATCTATCCCCATAGGGTTTTTCAGTTCCGCCAATTTCGCCGGCCCGCCGTCCCCGCTGTCCCCGGAGGCGCCGGTCCCGGCAATGGTCGCGATGATGCCGGCCGGACTTATTTTCCGAACGACGTGGCTGCCAAACTCCGTGACATACAGCGTTCCGTCGCCGCCTATGGCAATTCCGATCGGGAACCACAGACCGGCCTCCGTCGCCGGCCCGCCGTCGCCGGAAGAGGCGAAGGATCCCGTGCCGGCCACCGTACTGATATGGCCGGATGCATCCACCTTTCGCACGCGATGGTTGTTTCGGTCCGCAATATACAAATTTCCGTCTTCGTCAACATCGACGGAATACGGGTTGCTCAACTGCGCCGAATTCGCCTGTCCGCCATCGCCCGAGTAACCGGGGGTTCCCGTTCCGGCCGCCGTGCTGATGATCCCGGTTGTACCATCCACCTTCCGAACGACATGATTGTAGAGATCCGCAATATAAATATTGCCTTCTTTATCCACGGCAACATCCACCGGTTGGTTCAGCAGGGCACTTGTCGCCGGCCCGCCGTCGCCGGAATAGCCCGATGTTCCCGTGCTTGAGCCGGCCACCGTGGTGATGATGCCGTCCGTATCCACTTTGCGCACCCGCTCAAAGCCCAATTCCGTAATGTACATGTTCCCTTCGCTGTCGAAGGCCACGGATGAAGGGAATCGCAATGTAGCCGAAGTCGCCGGCCCGCCGTCTCCCGAAGGGATGAAGATACTCGCCTCAACTCCGGGGATTCCGGCGACCGTCGTGATGATGCCGTCCGTATCCACTTTCCGTATGACATGATTGTTGAAATCCGGAATATACAGATTTCCGGCGGCGTCTACGGCAATATGGTAAGCCAAGTTGAATTGGGCGGAAATGGCCGGCCCGTTGTCCCCGGAAAACCCGCCCGTACCGGTGCCGGCGACCGTGTGAACCGTGTAATTTTCCGCCGCATACGCACGGCCCGCCCATCCGGCCGGCAGCATGGTCACCGCGCTCATGAGCACCATGACCGCAAATAAAATAAGCAGCGATCTGACTGTATCTCTTCCAGCCGTTTTCAAAACGACTCTCTTCATAAATGTTCCTCCCCTTCCGGAGCCTGCCCGGACTGCCGGTTCGTCGGTTCGAAATCTCCTTCAGTTTATCGATTTTGGCCTAGTGATACGACAGTAAATGGTCCTGGGCCATATGACTCACAAAGTTCAGTTGGGTGATTCGGGAAAGGAATTCAGCCTCTCGGGGAGGACGCACAGCGATTCTGGACCGGCTGCCGCACCATTCGACGACGATCAACATCAAGGGGAAAGTTACCGCATCAAGGAAAAGAAGAAATCCGGCTTTTTCCGTCCGGAAGGGAGTGAGGACAAACTGGAGGGAATAGAAAGTATGGGTTAAATGCCGAATTTATTAGCTCTCGCTCCAACTGTTCTGCTGTAAACCAATGAACGTATCCTTTACCCAAAGGAAAAGTATCGCCTTCCTTAAGAAATGAATATTTATTAGCCTCTTTATCGTAATATTCGTCCTTTGCTTCATGAATATATTCTTCAGGTACGATTTATTGAGTTAAAAGCAAGCTCCCCCAGGCTTTAATAAGTCCCATACTTTTTGAAGAAATCTTGCTCTGCCTTCTGCCGGTAAATAACAATAAACTTTAAAAGCAAGGATATAATCAAATTTTAAATTTGCATGAATATTAGTCAAATCATTGTCAACCACATGATAATTAACATCTAATGATAAATTGGCTGCAAACCTCCTAGCAATGTTGATTAGTTGCTTTGACACATCGATTCCGGTCACAATATGTCCAGCCTTTGCAAGGAAGTTGCTTATCCTCCCGGCTCCACAACCAATATCTAATATGTTCATTAGAGTTTGGGGGATGGTTTCCAACAACCACCTTTCAGATGGAAGTATTACTTCATTCATCATCTCTTTACAGCCCCGGGTTCATTTTTCTGGAGAGACCGGCCATGTACTCTTGAAATCATGTTTTGAAGGTAATCTTCAATATAATGATTTACAATTTCCGGATTTTCCCGATTGGATTTGAAAATGATCACCTGCTGTGAACATATGTCCGTATGGCGCCGAACAGCCGCGATTTCCAATACAGCCATTCTTCCGCGCTGAACGCTAGCAAGGGGCCGAACAAAAAATACATGTACCTGGGCTGCACTTCCACAAACAGGTGAGCGAACGTGTATGCGCCGATCACGAGCACGATCAGCCGTTTCTTTCCGTCGGCAAACTCCCGGCGCAAAAACCGGATCACGCCGCAAAACGCCGGCAGCGCCAGCCAATAAAACACCGCCCGCTCAAACTGCCGGTACGTTCCGATCACTTCGTCAAAGCGGACCGTCCACCCCAGATAAAGAAACGACGTGCCCGATTTCTTCGGAAAGGTGAACCAATAAGGCTGATAGTCCGCCCACAGTTTGCCGATTTTCACAAACGGAAGTTTCACCATATTGCGCCAGTCCGTCAAACGCTCCCGAATGATTTCCTTTTCCAGCGCGGTGCGCTTCTCCGGATTCATGTATCCGTAATTGAGCAGCCGTTCATCCCCTTTGGAATAGCTTCCGTTCGCCGCCGCGTTCAGTCCGGTCATGAACTTCCACAGCGGATCGTTGTTCCGCAAGCCGTCGGGGCTGATTCCGGTTTGGCTCAGAATCGTGCCGGCCAGCGTAAAAACGAGCCAATAAGCGGCGACCGCCACTCCCGCCTTCATCGCTCCGAACACTTCCCGTTTCGATCGTTGCGCCGCCAGGCGAATCAGCTCGTTCACGGCAATGGCGGCGATGACCACAATGCCGATCGGCCGCATCACTTGGCCCACGGCGATGAGCGCCCCCGCCGCTCCCGCGCCGAACCAGGAGACGCGGCCGAATTTCAGCCACACATAAAGGCCGCAGTACAGCCAGGCGGCCGCAATATGCTGGTTCGTCAGCACGGAGGACATCAACAAAAGCGGCAACAGCGTCACGTGCAGCAACATGGCCAACACGGCCGTCTTGCGGGAAAACGCTTCTCGGGCGATGCCGTACACCGCCAGCGACGCGACCGCACACCAGAACGCGTTCACCAGTTTCAGAAACGTGACCGAGTCGAATACCGACAGGACGAGCGCCTGATAAGCCGTAAAGCCGGTTTGGTACGGGAACCGCCGGTAATAGATGTTGTTCAGATACTCCCGGCCGCCTTCCATCATCTCCCGCGCGGAGTGATACATAAGCGAAAAATCCGACACCGGCGGCGTCTGCACCATCGCGATCCACAACATTTTGGTCAACAAACCGGCCGCACCGAGCGCCATCCAGGCGCGCCGTTCCGGAATCCGGCCGGCCGCCGCCGTCAGCAGCGCAATCCACGCCAACGCCTCGATGAAAACAACCGGCTTGATATCCAGCATAAATGAAAACAACGCGAATTGACCCGCCGCGATAGCGAAGTAAACGGAAAAATAGACGAGCATCAGACGGGAGATCGTGTTCTCCAACTTCATGGGCTATCCCCTTGCGTCCGGAATATGTAATATTTGCTGACGGCATAATTGATGGCGATGACGAGGAAATTGACCGAGATTTTGCCGACCAGCGCGTCCCACTCCAACACACCGACGAGCAGCAGCATCAACCCCATATCCGACGCATAGCTGGAGACGCGCAGGACGACAAACTGCAACCATCGTTTCCCCAGCACGCGGGCGTTGGTCGACTTGACCTGAAACACGTACCGCTCGTTGACGACAAAAGCGAAGGCGACGGAAACGGCAAATGCCGCCGTGTTCGCGAGGACGTAATCGACCGAAAACCAGGTCAGCAGCGCAAACGCGCCAAAGTTGACCAACGTGGTGCCGGCGCCGGCCAGGGCGTATCGGAACAGCCGGGAAGCGAGCAGACGGTCAAGGCTCCGTTTCATGGGCGTCTCCCGTATATTCGTTGACGAAGTACAGCGGTCTCCGTTTGGTCTCCATAAAAATTCTTCCGACATATTCGCCAAGAATGCCGAGCGCAAGCAGCTGCAGACCTCCGAAAAACAGCACGAAACTGACCATGGAAGCGTAACCGGGCATGTCTCTTCCCCAAATCACGGTTTTCAGCACGATGTACACGATATACAGGAAAGACGCAAATGATGTGAAAATTCCGACAACGGTGGAGATGCGCAGCGGCATCGTCGTGAACGACGTGATGCCCTCCACCGCCAGGCCGAACAATTTCCGGTAATTCCACTTCGTCTTTCCGGCCGCTCTCGTGTCCCGTTCATATGGAACAGCCTTTTTCCTGAAACCGACGAGGCTGTACAAACCTTTGGTGTACCGCTGCGACTCCCGCATGGACTTCAACGCGTTGACGGCTCTGCGGCTCAACAGCCGGAAATCGCCGGTGTCAATCTGCACGGGGATCGTCGTCATTCTGGCCAGCAGGCGGTAAAATGCGCGCGCGGTCACCCGTTTGAACCACGGATCTCCGTTTCGCGAAATGCGTTGCGCATACACATCGTCGTATCCTTCCTCCCAATAGCGAACCATCTCCGGGATGAGTTCGGGAGGATCCTGGAGATCGCAGTCGATATTGATCACCGCGTCGCCCGCGGCATAATCAAACCCCGCGGCCATGGCGATCTCCTTGCCGTAATTTCTGGACAAATCCAGGTAGTGCACGCGGCGATCGCCGGCCTGGATCTCTTTGATGCGCTGCAGCGTACCGTCCTTGCTGCCGTCATTGATGAACAACAGCCCCATATCATATGGCAAACTGTCCATGACCGGCCTGATTCGGCTGTAAAACAACGGAATCACTTCTTCTTCGTTGTAGCACGGAACGATGATCGTAATTTTCTTCATTTTCCAATCACCGTTGAAAAAAATTGACGTTCCCGTTTCCCGGAAGAAGAGGAAGTCCACCGCTTGTCCTTCCTACAAAAAGAAGAGGGGATCCCCCCCTCTTCTTTTTTAGTAGATTACGAGCACCGGCTGTATCCGCAATTGGAGCACGTCTTGCAGCCTTCGGTGTTGATGAGCGAAGCCGAGCCGCAGGACGGGCACAGATCGAGCGAACTGTCGGCGCTTTTGTGATGTCGGGGCGGTTCGCTGCCGGAATATGCGCGGATTTCCGCGGGCGCATCGTCCTCCGTTTCGTCCGCGTGGCGTTGGTCCGCGGTTTCAATATGAATTTCCAGCGCCTTGGCCAGCGCGTCGGCAATCGATTCGACCCGGTTGGCGCCGAATCCGATGGCGCCGGAGCCGCCGATGCCTTTCAGGTGCTTGATCAGCAGCCGCTCCTTCTGCCCGTGCTCGCCGTATCGCAAAAACAGCGAGCAGACGCGGCCGAGCGCTTCGGACATCGCGAACACGTCGGATCCCGCCTTGCCGACGTTCAGGAACACTTCGCTCGGAAAACCGTTCAGGTCGTTGATCGTGATATAGGCGACGCCGAGCGGCGTGTTGAACTTGTACGTCGCGCCGCGCAGCACGGAAGGACGGCGTTTGTACTGGCGGTCGAAAATTTGCTCCGTCTTGCTGTCGATGTCGACTTTCAGCTTTTCCGCCACGGTTTCGAGCGTTTTCTTCTCGCTGTCGGTAGCCGGCGCCGCCGGCGCCGCGACCGAAGCCGTCTCTTTCTTCTCTTCCTTTTTGTCCGTCGACAACACCTGCACGTCGCGGCTGCCGTCGCGGTAAATCGTCACGCCCTTGCAGCCGAGATCAAACGCCAGCTCGTACAGCTTTTTCGTTTCCTCGATCGTAAAGTCGGACGGGCAGTTCGCGGTTTTGGAAATGGAGCTGTCGACCCAGCGCTGGATCGCCGCCTGCACGCGGATATGATCTTCCGCCGACAAATCCATCGCCGTCACGAAGTAATCCGGCAGCTCTTCACCCGGGTGGGCGTCGCGCCACTCCTGGGCGATCGGCACATACTGCTTGTCGAAGCCGAGACGGCTTTGCCGGTAATATTCGAACGCGAAATACGGCTCGATCCCGGTCGACGTGCCGACCATCGTGCCCGTACTGCCGGTCGGCGCCTGGGTGATGACGGTCACGTTGCGCATGCCGTGCTTCTGGATGGCCGCGCCGACTTCCGGATACTCGCGCACCATGTTTTTCATGAAGCCGCTCTGCAAATATTTGTCCAGCTCGAACTTTTCAAACGGACCTTTCTCGCCGGCGATTTCCGCGGAAGCGAGATAGGCTTCCTTGGCGATGAAGCCGTACAGCTTGTCGAGAAACTCCAGCGATTCCGGACTGCCGTAACGAATGCCGAGGCGGATCATCAGCTCCGCCAGCCCCATCGAACCGAGGCCGACGCGGCGTTCGGACTTCTGGTTGATTTCGTTTTCCTTGAAATGGTACGGCGTGCGGTCGATGACGTTGTCCAGGAAGCGGACCGAATACCGCACGACTTTGCCGAGCTCATCCCAGGCGACGTCGTGGCGTTCCTCGTCGTAAAACTTCGACAGGTTGATGGCGGACAAATTGCATACGCCCCATGCCGGAAGCCCCTGCTCGCCGCACGGGTTCGTGCATATGATCGGGTTGAAGTACCAGCTGTTGGACATTTGGTTGTAATATTCCATGAACACGACGCCGGGCTCGGCGGATTTCCAGGCCGATTCGATGATCGTGTGCCAAATGTCGCGGGCTTTCATCGTCTTGTAATGGATGACTTTTTTGCCGAGCTGTTTCCAGGCGTTCAGATCGCCGTTCCACACTTCGTCGTAATCGGGGTCCGACGTGTCCGGGAACACGAGATCCCAGTCGAGGTCTTCCTTGACGGCCCTCATGAACGCGTTGCTGACGCACACCGACAAGTTGGCGTTCGTCATCAGCCCCATCGTCGTCTTGACGGTGATGAAATCGATGAGATCCGGATGCCAGTCGTTGATCATCAGCATCAGCGCGCCCCTGCGGCTGCCGCCCTGTTCGATCAGACCGGTCGTGTAGCTGAACAGGCCGCCCCAAGACACCGCCCCGCTCGACGAACCGCTGACGCCGCGCACGATCGCCCTGCGCGGACGAAGGGTGGACAAGTTGATGCCGACGCCGCCGCCGCGCGACATGATCTCCGTCATTTCCGTCAGCGACCGCATGATGCCGCCGCGGCTGTCATGCGGAGACGGAATGACGTAGCAGTTGAACAGCGTCAGTTCGTCGCTGGCGCCCGCGCCCGCGGCGATGCGCCCGCCGGGAACGAGCTTCCAGTCCTGGAGAATGTATCGGAATTTTTCTTCCCATTCCTGCTGTTTTTCCGGCGCTTCCACCGACGCCATCGCCCGGGCGAGGCGGTCCCACATTTCTTCGGGCGTCTTCTCCTTCGTCAGCGTCAACTTGGAAATATCGGATTCGATGATTTCTCCGCTGCGCAGCTTGACTTCCACCTTGCGGCCGTCGCGATGAATCACCTCGCCGACTTCCTTCGCCGGAAATTTGGGGTCGTCCTTCGTAAGTACCAGCACCACATCCCCGACCTTGGTGTTGTTCGTGTCGGGGTCTTTCAAGGCGTAGCGATCCAGGAAAATTTTTTCGCTCAAGCCTTCCAGGCGACCGGTATGAGATGTTTTCATGAAAACCCTCCCGCTTGTCTAAAAATTCGACAGCCGGCAAGCCATCCACCGGCATCGCTCGCGCCGCAGGCGCGCCGTTCACTTCTCTCCACCTATCATATGTAACGCTGTACAATATGTAGTGTACTCTTTGGATTATACACTACTACATATTGTGTTTCGAGTAATTAAATCGTGAAATAAGCAGTTTTTTCCCGATCGTTTGTCCATTCTCTTTCTGTATCTCGTTCAATCACAATTTTTTAAAAGACAAGCGGATCCGCACTCCGAAATAGTCGAAATTTAACAAAATATGTCGAAATAGGTCGATGCGGACGGATATGGTGCACGAACATGACGCGCAAACAGGGCTCGAAAACAAAGCGCGCGGACGGCACGCGGGCAAACCCGGGCGGCATGCGGAGCATGCGGATGGGCTTTTGACACGTCCACCGCCGTTTGTTACGTTAATGTGTAGATGTGAATGACGCAAAACTCCGGGGAGGGAATCCCATGATTTTGCACAACGGACGATTGTCGGACAAACAGGACGTTCGCATATCCGTCGATGACCGCGGTTACTATTTTGGCGACGGCGTCTATGAAGTGTTCCGGATCTACAACGGCGCGCTGTTCGAAGCGGACGCGCACCTGGCGCGACTTCAACGCAGCGCGGACGAGGTCAGGCTCAAGCTGCCCTATCCGTTGGACGCGATCCGGTCGATGCTGGAGAAGCTGCGCGGGGCCGAACGCGTGACGGAAGGCATGCTGTACATGCAGATCACGCGCGGCGAAGCGCCGCGGTCGCACACGTTTCCGGACGATGCCGTCCCGAACCTAGTCGCCTGGTGCAAGCCGCTGCCGCGGCCGCTCAATCAGTTGAAACACGGCATCGACGCCGTGACCGTCGAGGACGTCCGCTGGCTGCGCTGCGACATCAAGTCGCTGAATTTGCTGCCGAACACGCTGGCGAAGCAGCAGGCGGCGGACAGCGGCGCGGACGAAGCGGTGTTCGTCCGCGGCGGCATCGTCACGGAGTGCAGCGCGTCCAATCTGATGATCGTCAAAAACGGCGAGCTGTGGACGCATCCCGCGAATCATCTGATCCTGCACGGCATCACCCGCGGCGTCGTGTTGCGGCTGTCCGCCGAGCTGGCCATCCCGGTGCGGGAGCAGCCGTTCGGCGTCGACGCGTTGAAGACTGCCGACGAAGCGTTCATCACGGGCACGACCGTGGAGATCACGCCGGTCGTGCGCATCGACGGCGCGCCGGTCGGCACGGGTACGCCCGGGCCGGTGACGCGCAGGCTGCAAGCGGCGTTTGCGCAATACGCCGGACTGGCCGGCTGAGCCGCGAACTTCACCCGCTTCCCCCTAACGGCGAAGCCGTGCATCATGCAGGCGAGAGCCGCACTTGTGCAGGCGGGAGCCGCATATGTCCGGCGGGAGCCGCGCTTGCCCGACGGGAACCGCACTTGTCCATCCGGCGAAAAACGCGACGCGGCGTCCGCGGCGCCCACGGCGGCTCCCTCCTTCACCGGCGCAAATTCCATTCGTCCGTCGCGTATTTTTCCCTCGCGAGCTGCTCCGCCAGCCGAAGCTCGTCCGGCGTCAGCTCGCCCTCCTCAAGGCGGATGCCCATCCCTTCCTGCATGCCGCGAAAAAACGCTTCCTCCGCCTCCGCGATCCCGATGCGCGGCAGTCCGGAGCGTTCGCGCAGTTCATTGATCGCGACCGCCCGGTCGTCAAACGAGGCGCGCAGCCTTTTTTTCACCCGCTCGTTGGGAAAACGCAGCAGCGCAAACAGCAGATCCGCATCGAGATCGATCAGAATGGAGCCGTGCTGCAGCACCGCCCCTTTTTGCCTCATTTGCGCGCTGCCCGCCGCCTTTCGCCCTTCGACGACGAGCTCGTACCAGGAAGGCGAATCGAAACAGGCCGCGGAAGCGGCGGAAGCGTACTTCGCTTTTTCCGAATCCGAAGACAAATCCGCCATTTCCGCCCGCAGACCGAGTTGCCGGAATCCTTCCAAGAGCCCCTCGCTCAGCATGCGGTACGCTTCCGTGACGCGCCGCGGCAGTCCCGGATACGATTCGGACACGACCATGCTGTACGTCAGCTCGCGGTCGTGCAGCACCGCCCGCCCGCCGGTCGGCCGCCGCACAAACCCGATGCCGCGCCGCCTGAGCGCGTCCAAATCCACTTCCTCCTCCGCCTTCTGAAAATATCCGATCGACAGCGTCGGCGGATCCCACGTGTAAAACCGCAATGTCGGCAGCGTCTTTCCTTCTCCGTGAAGCGTCAACATCGCTTCGTCGATGGCCATATTCATCGCCGGGGTGTTCGCCCCCGACCGTATCCAGCGCCAGGTGATCATCCGGCCGCTCCCCTTTCCACACAATCTCGAAGCCCGGTTATGAAAGATATGGAAAATGCGCATACTAGACAGAACCCAGCTTGATACGCCTGCAACCAAGGGAAGGAGCATGCATCCATGACGCCGGGCAACACTCGCAGCATATCGATCAACGAGCACCTGCAGCTTCATTTCGACCGTTCCTGGCTGGCGGAACTCGGCGAACGGCTGGACCGCAACGGCCCCTGGGATTCCTGGGACTATTTTCGTCTCGCCTACGACGCCGCGCAGTTTTCGCGGGTCGCGAGCTTTGACGAACTGCAGTGCCTCAAAACGCTGTCCGGACTCGAGCCGCTCCCGCACCAGCTGGAGACGGCGCGCAAGGTGCTGCACGAAATGCGCGGCCGGGCGATTCTCGCCGACGAAGTCGGTCTCGGCAAAACGATCGAAGCCGGCCTCATATTAAAAGAATACATGATTCGCGGTCTCGTTCGCAAAACGCTGATTCTCGTCCCCGCCTCGCTCGTCCTGCAGTGGGTGCGCGAACTGAATCAGAAGTTCGGCATTCCCGCCGTCGCGCAGAAAAAAACGTACATGTGGCAGCAGTGCGACGTCGTCGTCGCGTCGATGGATACGGCCAAACGGGAGCCGCACCGCGACATCGTGCTGAACCTCGAATACGACATGCTCATTATCGATGAGGCGCACAAGCTGAAAAACCGAAACACGAGCAACTACCAGTTCGTCAACCAGATTCGCAAAAAATACTGCCTGCTTTTGACCGCCACCCCGGTGCAAAACGACATGAAGGAACTGTACAACCTCATTACGGTGCTGAAACCGGGGCAGCTCGGCGGCCAGGGCGAGTTCCAGAACAACTACGTCGTCGGCAAACGCCAGCCGAAAAACCAGGACGCGCTGCGGGAGCAGCTGTCCAAAGTCATGATCCGCAACCGGCGGACGGAAGGGCTCGTGGAATTCACCAAGCGGCACGTCACCAACATCCCGCTCCGATTGTCGCCGGAAGAACAGGCGCTGTACGACGCGATCACCGATTTCGTCAAGGGCCGCTACCGCAGCTCGGGCGGCGACATCGGCAGCATCCTGTCGCTCGTCACGCTGCAGCGGGAAGTGTGCAGCAGCCGCGACGCCGTGTTTGTCTCGCTGGTCAACATGTTCAAGAAAACGCCGCAGGATTCGCCCGTGCGCCAGATGATCTGGGAACTCGTGGAAAAAATCCGCGCGATCCGGGCCAACACCAAGGCGGAAACGGCGATGAAGCTCGTGCGCGACATCGGCGACAAAACGATCATATTCACGGAATACCGCGCGACCCAGGAATATTTGCTGAACTATTTGAAACAGCAAAAAATCGTCGCCGTCGCCTACCGCGGCGGCATGAACCGCGGCAAAAAAGACTGGATGATGGACCTGTTCCGCGGCCGCGCGCAGGTGATGGTCGCCACCGAAGCCGGCGGCGAAGGCATCAATCTGCAGTTCTGCAACCATATCATCAATTTCGACCTGCCCTGGAACCCGATGCGGGTGGAGCAGCGCATCGGCCGCGTGCACCGGCTCGGGCAGACGCGCGACGTGCACATTTTCAATTTGTCGACCCTGGGCACGATCGAGGAGCATATCGTGAACTTGCTGCATGAAAAAATCAACATGTTCGAAATGGTCATCGGCGAGCTGGACGTCATTCTGGAGCGGATGGAGCGGCAGGAGTCGCTGGAGAAAAAGCTGTACAAAATTTTGCTGGAGGCGTCGAGCGACGACGATATCCGGCGCGGCATGGACGACATCGGCCGGTCTTTCGCCGAGGCGCGCGAATCGTATCGGCAGGAGCAGGAGCGCAAACCGGCCGGTTCCGGCGCCGCCCGGACGGCGAACAAGGCCGCGCGCGCGGAAGCGGGGGCGGGACCGTGAACCAGCAGCAAGTATCGGAATTCGTGCACCGTTTTCTCGACGCGTCCCAATGCCGCATTATCGAAAAGACGCCCGCGCACACGACGGTGAAGCTGTCTCCGGAAGCGGACAAGGCGCTGATGGGCCGCAGCTATTACTGGGATTTTGTCGAGCGGACCGGCGCGCCGGCGGAAACGATGACGCTGACGCTCGTGTTCGATCCGGACGCGGAACCGCCCGAAGAAACGCGCTCCACCGGTCCGACCGCGGTCCGGACGCTATACGTGCCGGGCAGACCGCCGCGGGAAGTCATCACGTACGGCTGCCGGCGTCTGGAGCAAATGTTTCAGACGGTTCGCCGCCAAGGCATGTACGTGATGCTGTACGAGCAGCCGGAGGAACCGGACCCGGCGCCGCCGCGCAGAAAAACGTCGTCGCGGCCGTACACGACCTGGCTTGCGGTCAATTTCAAGGTGGAATACGCCTGCGACATGAAGCGCGAAGACATTCATTCTCTCGGCATCTCGCTTTCTTCCGGAGAAATTGCCGACCGGTTCCACTCGATCCTCGAGCGCAAAAATTTGACGCCGCGCCTGCCGCAGCACGTGCACCTGCGCCGCGGGATGACGCTGGAGGAAGCCGCGCTGCGGCTCGAACGGGAGTTGGAACGGCGCGTGCGCGCGGAGGACCATCGCTGGGCGGCGGATGCGGCGTCGCGTCTCGCCGAAGAACTGGCGCGCGTGGACGGATATTATGCGGGCGTGGCGGAGAGCCTCGCCGACGAGGAGGAGCGGGCGGCCGCCCTCGCCCAGCACCAAACGCGCCGGGAGGAAATCATGTGGCAGCACCAGCCGCGCATTCAAGTTTCCGTCATCAATTGCGGCCTGTTTCACCTTTGGGACGACACGTTTCAGGGGAAATGACGCCGATTCGGGAAAACTTTCCAAAAAAAGAAGCGGCCGGCGCACCACTACAGTGACACGTTCCAACACCCTTTTTACGGACGGTAGGATACAATGGCATCCACCAGGGCTTGTCCCCATGCCGCATGCAGCCGGAACAACGCGAAGAGATGAAGACAAATGGGGGTAAGCGAAGAGTTTCCCCATGCTGTAGGGATCCGGAACACCCCTGTCGACAGGAGGGATCATGGATGAGGTTGCGCCACCACGTTCGAAATGTCCGCATACTTACGGCCGCCGGATGGTTAGGCCGCCGCGGTCTGTCGAGGGACCGGCGGATCGATCGCCGCGCGTTTTCGGGTCGGCCGTTGATGACGGCCGTGCGCCGGTCGAATCGTACATACCTCTGTGAGACGAAAGAGGGCGTCATGCTCCCGCGCCCGTATTTGTCGCAAAAGCCGCCGGCCGAAAAGGAAGGCCGGAAAACGGCGCCAAAAATGCTGCTCGCTTCGCTGTGCCTGGCCGTGCTGCTCGCGTGGGCGGGACGGGAAACGGCGCCGGCCGTCAACGCCGCCGCCGTTGTACCGGCAGACAACGCCGTGCGGGCGAGCGCGGACATCGACGCGTATTTCCACGCCGCCCAGGCGCTGGAACGGGAGCAGTCGGCGCTGGATGCGCAAATCGGCGAATGGATCGGCGCGCTTGCCGAGCATGCCGAGTACGCGCATTGGCGCGGCGCGGAATGGGACAAGTATCCGATCGGCGCGGGCATGCACGGTTGGGTCGTCATTTTGCGGAAAAACGGCGAGGAAATCGGGTACTTGGTCGTCGGCGCGAAAGAGGACGGAACGTTTGCGCTCACGGAATACGGCGACGGACCGTATCCGCTGTTCAGCGGCCGGACGTTGTACCGCACGATGAGGCTGGAAGGATGGATCGATCCGGACATCGGATACGAGAAATTTGTTGCCCTGCTCGGCGAACGGAAGGACGAAACCGCGGCGATCGAAGCCGATAGCTATTACGATCCCGGCCGGCCGCTCGCGGCGGTATGGAGGGTGCGGCACCAAGGTGCGACGCATATCATCGATGGCAAGACGGGGGAAGTGTATCCCCTGGAAGCGCTTGAATTCCCGTCATCTTCCCCGGATTTGGACCGCCACGAGACGATCCAAACCGGTCGTTTGAGCGAACTGCTGCGCATCGACGCGTTCGATCCCTATGCCCGGGTGTCGTGGATGACCGCGGAACCGATCGCTCCTTCCTGGAACACGATCCGGGACGCGATGAACGGCCATAAGCCGCTCGTCTATGTCGCGCAGCCGTTCGGCAGCGCCGTCACGCTGCCGTTGGCGGTGACCGGAATCGAGCGGTGGGAAGCGGGGCCCGAACGCGTCGTGCTCGATCAGGACGGACCGCGTTCGCTGGCGCTGCCCGCGCTGAACGCAAGCGGCGAGTTTTATCCGCTCAGCGGCGATGCCGGAACAGCCGGGAAAACCACACCTTGAACGTGATCGGCATCATGCCGAACCATCGGTACTGCCACGGTTGCGCGGCGCGCGCGTTCCGGCGCGTTTCGCGCGGCGTCTCCATATACCGGATGAACCGTTCGGTCATGTATTTGACCAATTCTTTGCCGTCGTTCGCCACGGCTGCCATCACCTCTGCCCACAGTATTCCACCGGCAGAAGCGAAATAAACGTGAGGCCGGCACACGTTGCCACCGAAACAAACGTGCGGCGTGCACCACAACGGCCACACCGCACGCAAGGAACGAAAATGCAATACAAATACTCACGAGATCAGGACGGCGCGGACGCCGCGGGCGCCGAAGGAACGGGCGCGCGCCCGGCGTCCTGCGGCTTCGCCTGGGCAGCGGCCGCCCCGCCGGACAAACCGACGCATTCCCGGAACGCGAACTGCCGGCATCCCGCGCATGTTCCCAACTCCAAATGCGACATCACCCAGTCGATCGCAGGTCCGGTATGTTCAAAACAGCAGTCGGCACCGATCCCGTCGAACAAGCCGATCTTGGCCAGCATTTGCCGCGGCTGCGGTTTCAGGCCGGAGATGAGCACGCGGCCTCCCTCGCGCTGCAGCGTGCGGACGACCTCGGCGAACTGTTCCGCCCCGGTCGTGTCCATCAGCGGAACTTTGCCCATGCGCAGCAGCACGAACTTCGGTTGTCGCTCGCGGATGTCCTGAATCATGCCGTCCCACGCTCCGGAGGAAGCGAAAAACAGCGGACCCTCGACGGTGAAAATGGAAAACTGCGGGCAGTCGGACGTTTCGGACACCGCGCTCGCGCTGACTTTCGGATGTTTCCGCCGCTGGTCGGGCAGCACCTTCAGCGCGCCCGCCGTCTCCGCCATTTTCTTCACGAACAACAGCGACGCGAGCACGAGACCGACGGCGACCGCGGTGGACAAATCCGTCAGCACGGTCAAAAGAAACGTCAGCACCATCACCAGCGAGTCGGTCGTTTTCAGTTTCAACAGGTGCATAAAATGCCGCCGTTCGCTCATGTTCCAGGCGACCACCATCAAAATCGGCGCCATCGCGGCCAGCGGAATCTGCGAAGCGTACGGCGCGAACGCGACGAGCACGAGCAGCACGAACACCCCGTGCACGATGCCCGACATCGGCGACACGGCGCCGTTGCGAATGTTGGTCGCGGTGCGCGCGATCGCCCCTGTCGCCGGGATGCCGCCGAACATCGGCGTGACGACGTTGGCGATGCCCTGCCCGATCAGTTCGCGGTTGCTGTCGTGTTTGCGGCCGGTCATGCTGTCGGCCACGACGGCGGACAAGAGCGACTCGATGCCCCCGAGCATCGCGATGACGAACGCCGAAGGCAGCAGGGCGACGATGCGTTCCCAGGTGATGTCGGGAAATGCGAATTCCGGCAGCGCGGCGGGGATTTCGCCGTAGGCGGAGCCGATCGTGGCGACCTGCCCCTGATAGAGCAAATAGGAGACCGCGCTCGCGGCGATCAGGCAAAACAGGGACGACGGCACTTTGGGCAGCCAACGGGAAGCGGCCAGCATCGCGATGAGCCCGACCGCCGCCGTCACCACGCTGTAGGGGTTGATCCGGTCCAAATGCAGGACGATTTCCCGCATGTTCAACAAAAACCGCTCGTGTTTTTCAATATCGGTCAGGCCGAGAAAGTTGGAAATTTGCCCGCTGAAAATGATCACCGCAATGCCAGCGGTGAACCCGATCGTCACCGGGCGGGGGATGTAACGGATCAGCGAGCCGAGCCGGAACGCCCCCATCAGAATCAGCATCACGCCGGCCATCATCCCGGCGATCAGCAGGTTTTCGTATCCGTGCTGCAGGACGACCGCCAGCAGGACGGGGATGAACGCGCCGGTCGGACCGCCGATCTGGTAGCGCGAGCCTCCGAACAGGGAGATCAAAATGCCGGCGACAATCGTCGTATAGATGCCGTATTCCGGCTCCACGCCGGATGCAATGGCAAACGCCATTCCCAGCGGAATGGCGATAATTCCCACAATCACACCGGAAATGACGTCCCGTCGAAAAGCTGCTGCGTTATAACCGTCGAACCTGCCCGACCATCGCATGTTTCATTCGACCTTCTTTATGAAGAAATACGGTGCGCTGTTATCTATGGAAGTTTTCACATATTGTGATGGTACTCCCGCCTTCACGAATTTGTCAAAGCTGGATTCGGCGGAATTGCCGCGTTTTTGGGCGTTGGCGGCGGCTGCATTTCACACCGGAAGGCAATTGGTCGACTTTGGTCGCGTTTGGACGACAACAATCGCGTTTTCACGATTGTCGTCAACATCGACGGGTCATTCCGAGACCGGTACGCGCAGCAGCACGGTCGTTCCGCGTCCCGGCGCCGATTCGACGGTCAGCGTTCCCCCAACGGCGCGGGCGCGTTCTTCCATGCTGAACAGACCGACTCCTTTGGGCACCTCGCCGCGAACGAATCCCGCCCCCTTGTCTTCGATGCGCGCTTCCAGCCAGCCGTCCCGTATGGCGAGCGATACGGAGGCTTCGTCCACGTCCGCGTATTTCCCGATGTTGGTCAGCGCTTCCTGGACGACCCGGTAGACGGCCGTCTCTTTCTCGACGGTCAGCCGGCCGGAAATGCGGCTGTCCAGCTTCACTTTGACTCCGTAATGCGATGTGAAGCTGTCGATATAGGAACGAATCGCCGGCACGACGCCGAGATCGTCCAGCACGGACGGGCGCAGGTCCCGCGCGAGGCTGCGCACTTCCTGCATCATGTCGGCAACCTGGCTGCGCAGTCCCTCCAGTTCATCCTTGAGGGCGGGGGCGCCGGCGATCATCCGGTCGATGCGGATCAAGAGCGAAAACAAGCTTTGGCCGATGCCGTCGTGCAGTTCGCGGGAAAGCCGCAGACGCTCGCGCTCCTGGATGCCCATCACCTGGTTGACCATGAACTGCAGCTGTTCTTCCGTCTGCTTCAGCTTGGTCGTCTCCTGGCGGATCGCCAAATACTGCCGCGGACGTCCGCGCTCGTCGCAAAGCGGCACGATCGTCGTCAGCACCCAGTACAAACGGCCGTCCTTCGCCCGGTTGCGAAACTCTCCGCGCCACACGTTGCCGGAGGCGATCGTCCGCCACATGTCGCGAAAATACGATTTCGGGTGGTAGCCGGAGTTGATGATGCGGTGGTCCTGCCCGATCAGTTCGTCTCGGGAATACCCGGAAATTTCGCAAAACTTGTCGTTCACGTATTCGATCGTTCCGCGCCGGTCGGTCATCGCCACTATCGCCGATTCGTCCAGCGCAAACTTGAGGTCGGTCAGCCGCCTCAGCGACTGTTTCAGCCGCTCCCGAAATTCCGGATCGGCGATATGCCGGTCAAGCTGCTTAAGCAGTTCCTCCGTGCCGCCGAACGACCGGTCCTGTTGGCTGGCGCCGTCAGTCAAACTGCAACAGTCCTTTCTGCATCGCGAATTTGACCAGTTCCGGCCTTGACCGGAGGCCGAGTTTTTCCATCACATTGCTTTTGTGCGTTTCCACGGTTTTGACGCTGATCATGAGGCGATCGGCGATTTCCTTGTTCGAATATCCTTTGGCGATGAGCGTCAGCACTTCCTTTTCGCGCTCGGAAAGCGTATTAGCGGGCCGGCCGCCGCCTCGCATTTGCTCCAAATATTCGTTCATGAGCCGACGGGTCGCCGTCGGATTGAGGTAGGCGTCGCCGCCGGCGACGGACCGGACCGCGGCCGTCAGTTCTTCATGCGGCGCGCTTTTCAACACGTAACCCGAAGCGCCCGCATGGATGGCCCGGAACAAATATTCGTCGTCGTCGTGCATCGTCAGGATGAGCACCGCCACGTCGGGCATCCTGCTTTTCAGCTCGCGGGTGGCGGTCAGTCCGTCCATGCCGTGCGGCATGCTCAAATCCATCAGCACGACGTCGGGATGAAGCAGTTCCGCCTCCCGGATTCCCTCCTCGCCGTCGGAAGCTTCGCCGACGACTTCCATGTCGTGCTTGTCGTTCAAGAGCATTTTCAGCCCGGACCGCACCACCGCGTGATCGTCCACCACCACAATCCGGATCATCGGTCTCCCTCCGTTCGCCATGGCCTCTGCCTCATCTTAACAAACCAAAAAGCCGCCCGGCAACCCGCCGGCACGGCTCCTTCGTTCGCCATCATCCGAATCCGATGCGGCCTTCGCGCCGCCGGACCAGCTCCGCGATGCGTTCCCCCGCTTCCCTACATGCCCATTCGTCTAACGCGCGCGCGCCGTGCGAATCCCGAACCCTCGTTCCGAAATAGAGTATACCGTTCACTTCCTTGCCGCCGTAAAGCGGAACCGCCACCGCGCCGACGAGCTTTTCGCTCAGCATAACCGGACATTCGGCCGCGCCTCTGTCGAAATCTCCATCGTCCCCGCCCATGCGCACCGGTTTTCCGACCCGCAGCGCCAGTCCGGCCAGCCCGACGCCCGGGCGAACGGCCATCCGCAAATATTTGTCGTTCAGGCTGCCTGTGCCGCACAGCCAGCGCATGGTTCGGCCGCCGCCGGGAACGCGCCAGGCCAACGCCGCGAAATCGCATCCGGCCGCAAGGCGGGCGCGCTCCAGTTCCGCTTGGATCGCATCCCATTCCCCGTCCACGGAGACTCCCCTCCGTCCGTTTCCTCTACCGACATTGTAACCCTCGAGACACCGGCTTGTAATTCGGGAAAAACCCTGATCGGCCGTTCCGGGAATTCGCGCCATAGCTTGGCCTTGCCGTGGAATCCCCTTGTCGTTTTTCCCGATGCCGTCACCGGTGCGGCGGCGACGGACCGCGGACGGGCCGCGCCGCGTCGGGAAAACCCGGGAAATGCCGGCTTCTCGGTGTGATTTCCATCACATCCCGATCGGGGGTTTCCCCCGTGAAAATCCTTGGAACTCCCGATGCAAACGACCGTGCGGAAAGAGGTATGATGACAGCAGAAACAACGGTTTGCGCTCGCTGAAAAACCGGGCACAGCCGCAAACACGAAGGAGGAACGAATCCGTGCCGAAGGCGACCACGGTCCGCGACGTTCACCAGTCCAATCCGGACACCGGGCGGCCGTCCGCCGCGTTTTCCACCTTGTTCACCGCGGCGGACATGGACAAACTTCTCGGAAACATGCACTGGCGACACGTTACGAAAGGGCATTGTCTATATTGGGACGGCGATGCGGAAGACCATCTGTATTATTTGCGAAAAGGCTGCGTGCGGATCGTCAAATCCAGCGAATGCGGCGGTTCGCTCACCGTTGCCCTGATGGGCCCCGGAGATTTTTTCGGCCTGGCCGATCCGTTCCGCGACGCGACGCATCAGTTCTCCGCGCTGACGATGACCGAATGCGAGGTCGGCGCGATTTCCCGCGACCGCCTGGCCGTGCTTTTGTCGCAGCACGCGGACTTGTCGGTCCGTTTTTTCCGCTGGATGAGCCTCTGCCAGCGCATCGCCCTGACCAAAGTGCGCGACCTGACGCTGTACGGCAAGCAGGGCGCGCTCGCATCCGTGCTGCTCCGCCTCGCCAACACCTACGGCGTTCCGGAAGGTGCGGACACGCGGATCGGCCTCCGGCTGAGCAACGCCGAGTTGGCCCAAATGATCGGCACCACGCGGGAAACCGTCAACCGCATGCTGTGCGACATGAAGCGGGAAGGCACACTGTCCGTACGCGGCGGTTTTCTCGTCATCCACAATGCGGAAGCGCTGCGCGGCGTCTGCCGTTGCGACCGCTGTCCCGCCGACGTGTGCCGCATGTAGTCGGGTGCGCCGAACGGACAGGAGGCGCAGTTCCGCCGAGTTACACGCGGTCGCCGCGAATTCATGGAAGCCATGATGATAAGTACGAGCGCCGCAGATCCACGAAGAGCCGAAGTCCGGGCGTGCGCCGCGCGTCGCGGATCCTCCGGCTCCTTTTTTTGAACAATATGTGAAAATATTCACAAAATCCGCTAATATGTGATTTTTTTCACATACAATTTTTCACTCCTGCTTTACACTGGAATCAAGAAGAGGAACTTCCCCTCAGTCATCCGGTGAAGTTCCCAACGAACCCAAGGAGGAATGCGCCATGTTGAAAACTTTTTACCGTGAGCATATCGCCGCATCGCTGGTGCTGACGCTGGTGAGAATCTATCTCGGGTGGGAATGGCTGAACGCCGGGTGGCACAAGGTGTTTGGACCGGAGCCGTTCAACGCCGCGGGATTCCTGAAAGGCGCCGTGCAAAAGGCGACGGGAGACCACCCCGCCGTGCAAGGCTGGTGGGCCGATTTTCTGACCCATGTCGCCATCCCCAACGCCAAACTGTTTTCGTTTCTCGTCGCCTGGGGTGAACTGCTCGTCGGACTCGGCCTCATACTCGGCTGCTTCACGACGTTCGCCGCGCTGATGGGCATCGTGATGAACTTCGCGTTTCTGCTGTCGGGAACGACGTCGACCAATCCGCAAATGCTGATTTTGGCTCTCCTGCTCATCGCCGCCGGCGCCAACGCGCGCCGCATCGGTCTCGACCGTTGGGTGCTGCCCTACCTGCGGAATATGTTGAACCGCTACCGCAACGGCGGAAAAGGGACGACCACCAACACGAAGCTGCCTCCCGTCGAAGCCCATTAATCGGCACAAGAAGCGCGTGGGAACGGCGGATGGGTACGAAACCTTTCCGCACATGGTGAAGCCGAGAGGCCGATCGTCGGCGCAAAGAAACGGCGCACGAAACGAGAGGCCGACATGAATCGGGTAGGAGGGGGCGGCTAACCCCCGTCCCCCCACACCACCTAGCATGCGGGTCCGCACTAGGCGGTTCCAAAAGGTTGACGAAGTTCCATATAGCGAGAAAGCATTCTGCTCAGC
>Ga0068700_100279_pt1 | contig 31364 bp, 36 predicted proteins | sample CeladaPassaD2F04_FD_62229 | JGI IMG/M metagenome (GOLD analysis project Ga0068700, IMG submission 62229) | Cellulose-adapted microbial communities from the Joint BioEnergy Institute, USA - Passage D2F04 | ecosystem: Engineered > Bioreactor > Continuous culture > Unclassified | place: USA, Joint...
ATGAGTTCGCCGAGCGCGTCGGGCCCGTACCGTTTTTTGTACTGGTACAGTAAAATCTCGAACTGATCCTGCGGCGAAAGTTCGTAAGGATCGTCAAACGGGATGATTCGGTTGATGTTGGATTCGTCCAGCTTGTACGTCTGCAGGAGCAAATCGAACAGAAACTGTTTGACGTACGCCTTGTCCCGCATATCGCCGGAGGTGCATCCGCGAAGCGCCTTTTTCAGTTCCGCCCGCTTGTTTTTGCGGCGGCGCAGTTCTTCTTCGGATAGGCCGAGATCGTACAGGTTACTGGTCGTCAGGTGATGCAGCGCCTGTTTCACGTACTCGGTCATCGCATCGATCGTGTACATCCTCTCTTCCGCCGGCGGTTTCTTCGGTTTGCGTTCGCTCATGCGGAAATAGAGCAACGCGCCGGCAAGGGCAAGCAACAGAACCGTTAGGAGTCCGTTCAGCACCTGCGCCATGCGTCACTCCCCCTTCCCGCCAAAAAACGGCTTGTTCAACCCGCCCCATTCGATGACCGCCTTCGCCGCGGCACGCACACTTTGCACGAAAAAGTGGTTCTCGTGATCGCGGGGAACGTTGCGGTTGCGAAAACAAAAATCGATCGCGCGTCCCTCCCGCGTCGCATCCATCCAGCCGGCATTGTGCGGAACCGGAAGGAGCGGCTCCTTCACCCTGTACCTTCGCGCAATATTTTTCGCGGTATAGGAAGAGTAACGATCGTACTGGCCGAGCAACAGGATCCGTTTTTTGCCGCCCGGCCGTTCATCCGCTTCCTGATGCCCGAAGAACCGATCCAACACCAAGCGGTTCTGATTCAAATTCACGACGACCAGGTCCGCATGTTGCAGCAACGTTTGTGTCCAGGCGGAACCGGTGCCGCTTCCCCCATCGATCAGAACCAAGTCATAGTATGAACCCGCCGTTTCCAGCAGAAGCGGAAGCACGTCTTTCATGCCGGGCACAAACACTTTGTCCGGCTTGTTCGAACCCGGCAGCAGATCCAGCCGATCCTTGAGCAACGGGACGGTGTAGTCCCGGACCATGGCCGGCGTAAGCTTCCGGTTGCGCAGCAGCCGTTCCAGCGCATCAATGCCGGTGTCTGCCGCATGGGTCAGTTCGTCTCCTTCTTGCGTCCGCCGCCGCATCAGCGCCTGTTCCAGGCTGGCGCGGCGGCTTTGCAAATGCCCGAACAAAAGCAGGTAGGACGAATATTCGAGACCCAGCAAAGCCGACAGGGCGACGAGATTGGACGTGGTCCCGGTTTGGCCCGGCACCGGGCTCCAGAACACAACACTAAGCCCCACGCCGATCCCTCCTCATCCGTTTCCACGCTCTTTTCACCGTCCGGCCGTCCAGCCCGAACAGCACTTGGGCCAGCCATTGCACGTTTTTGGCATACGTTCCGGACAGTCCTTTTACGCTCACGCGTTCCTGGTGTTGATTGCCGATCATCACCGAAAGATCCTGATCCGAAAGCGGAATCCGGAATACCGGTTCCTCCCACCGGATGTGGAAACATGAATAAAAGGAATCAAAATACGCTTCGGGGATCGTGCTTTCCACAAACGGGCACCACATTTTGAAACCCACAAGCGGCTGTTCGCTTGCCTTGTCCAAACCGAGCCGCCGCATCAGGTCTTTGTTTTTTTGCAAGGTCAACTTCTCAAAACTACCGCACCAGACATAGTGATCGAAGGCCGGCAAATGCCGCCCCACGAATTCAGAATGATCCGTGTCCAAAAGCAACACGTCATAATGCGGCCATCCGCCTTCCGTTTGGTTCACGTGCCGATCCAACTGCCCATATGTCAAAAATCCGACAGCCACGTCAAAGCCTTCAAACTCTGTCACAAAAGCTCCCGGACGGTCGTCAGTCCGCGGCAAATATCCCAGCACCGTTTGCGCCATCGACGAATCGACCAGCAGTACGCGTTGCCCCGCCGCCGCCAGCAATTTGCCCAGCGCTAGAAGCAAGTGGCTTTTGTCCGTCGCACCGAGAAAAGCGATCTTTTTCATAATGCCCTCCCTTTACGAAGCCGAAGGCGGCTGGTTAAACACATCTTCCAGTTTATTTGCCGGTGGCTTTTCTTGACCGTTTTCCGGCGGCATTTCCTTCGTTTCCCCCGGAGATGCTTCGGGCACCGGCGACGGTTGGTCGGCGGCGGGATCGTTCCCGGGCCGGGCTTGACCGTTTTCCTGACCGGCCGGCGGCTCAGCCGGCGGTTGGATGGTTTGGCGGCTCGCGTTGTTTTGCTGCGTGACGATCCGTTCGTTTTGAAGTTGCTGTTGGACCGTGACGCTGCCATGGACCACCTTCATTTTATCCACGTCGCTCATGGCTTTCAGATCGTTGTCCAAGCGGGTCCGAAGCTGTCTGGCCAGTTCCGTCTTCGCGGTTTCCAAAATGTTCGGATCCGTTTCCATCAGGTCCAGCACTTTCGGATTGGGCGGATAGTTGGGAATGGCCGCCTCCTGCATGCCCGGATCCACGTACGCGAGGGCGTACAATTTCGCTCCTTGCAGGTAGGCGTCGATGATGGCGCTGGAAGCCATCAGGATTTCCCGTTCATCCATCGTGTACCAAACGATATTGCCCGACAGTTCCTGCACTTTCTTTTTGGAAAGGACAATATAGTCCTGGCCGGTTGGGAAGTTGATCCGCACGTCCACGTACTGGCCTTTTTGCAGGTTGGTCGGAAGCTGAATGACGTTAAATTCCTGCAGCCGCAAATCCCTCGGAACGAGGCCTTCCTCAAACAGCATGGAGGACACAAGCGGTGTGTTGGCGCGCAATTCGATTTTTGTGACTTTCCCGACCGCCTGCTTCGGATCGGTGATCCGGTTTTCCGAAACCAGATCCGCGGCAAGGTCAAGCACCCGTAAATCTTCGGTCTTTAGCACCGTTCCGGCCGGGAGATCGCGAACAACTACAACCATCCTCGTTTTTTGGGCTGCTTCCCGGTTTTGGAGTTCCTGGATCCTTGCTTCGTATTCGGCCTTCAACTGGGCTGTGGTTTCTTTGGTTTGCAAAAAGCTGTACAGCACCATGCCGGTGGCAAAAAACAAAATGATCAAAATACATACGAACGAAATCATGAGGATTCGTTTTCGTTGTTGTCCCCTAAATGGCATGTCTCTTCATTGCTCCTTTCCATATGGTCAGAAACGTTTGAAGCGAAAGAACCGGTTCCATCTGGGTTCCTCATGGATTCCCTTTCCGAACCAGTAACGGTCGACAAACGCATGGATTCGAGCCGCATAAGCTCCTTTCGTCGCACATTCACCGCGCCGGATCCCTTCACCCACAGCTTCGTCTTCGGGAAGATCCAATGCATATGGCCACGGAAGAAGTTCGCGCAAACGGTCTTTCGGAATCTTCTCCCGCATCCGGTTCCAGACCACCGCGATATCCGGCGAAGGATACAAGGCGGACAAGAACGGTTTCATCCGGCCAAGATTGCGGATGCTGGCCGGCTCGTCTGTGGTCATTAACCATAACTGTTCGGCCTGCTCCAAGGCCAGCTTCGTGATGGCGTCCAAATGGACTGGAGTATCGATGAGTACCGTATCCATTTCCGACTTCAGAAAACGGACGACGGCGATCAGCTGTTCCCGCTCCAGAATCAACGTCCCTGCCTGGGCGGGAACAGCGACAATAAAAAAACCCATCTTCGTTTTCAGAAGACAGGCTTGGCTGGCTTTTACATCCTCGATCCGGCGTACCAGGTCGGCAATCGTCTTGTTTGGCTGGAGTTGCAAGGTGGAAGCCACGGAGCCGTGCATCAAATCCAAATCCAGGATGCACACCCGGCCTCCCTCCCGCGCCAGTTTCGCCGCCAAATGAAGCAGAAAGGTGGTCGTTCCGACTCCTCCTTTGGCCGCATACGCGGCAAGAACAGAGGGCGCATACCTGGCAAGTTCTGCTGAAACCGGCGGGACCTGCGTTTCGCTTTCCTTTTGGTTCCATAATCCGAAAGGTGGCATGGATACCGAAGAAACCGGCTCATGCTCAAAAATAAAGCGGGGGGATTCTTCCCGGACGTGCTCCTCGTTTTGCGGGGTCACTTCCTCTGAAACAACCCTTTGTGCCTGTTGGGAAAGCGGCACTGGGTCATCCGGCTCCATATTTTCGTCTTCTTCAAAGAGTAAGGAAGACTCCCGCGATGTTGACGAAGACAAAACATACGCCTCAAAGTCCGGCTCATCCATGGGGGTGATCACGTTGGAAATCCCGATGGCCGCCCATTTTTCCTCCGGGATATGCTCATCTGACAACAGAAAAACGGTCATCCTTTTGCGGACAAACACAGGCACGAATTTTTCCCAGGTTGCGTCCGCGGCATCGAGAACGACCAGTTTTCCCCTGGCTTTATGGGCTTCATGGATCACGTGCACGACCCATCCTTTCTTCCGCAGCCGATTGATCCATTCCTCACGATGGCGCGGCCGAAAAAGGACCAGCCGCATGTGTTCTGCCCTCCTTTCGCCATGCATGCCAACCGGAATCGGATATACCGTTTCCCATCAGGGTTTGGCTTCAAACCCTTCAAAAACGCCTTGTGAGTATTCGTTCCGATGTTGCCGGATCCAGTTGGCCGTCTCCGGATAACCGAGCACTTCCGCCCAATAGATCACAACAGGAACGTCCAACATATTGGTGCGACCCGATTGACGAACCGCCTCAATGCCTTCATATACCTTTTTGGAAACTTGAATCATCGCATCATCCACTCCTTTGGTTTAACTTGTGATTCGAAACGAAAACTATCATTCCATCCTGAAGTCCTGACCGTTCAACACACCACGAAGCGCCCGTTCCAGTTGTCTGTCCGTTGCCTCCATGATGGTTCGCGGATCGTATCCCCTGTCCCCCGCATAAATCGCCAGATCCCGGCGGAAATGCGCATTTGAGACGCAGTGCGAAACAATCAGGACCGTAATCCAATCCCTGGGTAACGTAATGCGGTTTTTCATCGTCATCCTCCATTCCTCTTTAATGCAGGGCCAACGTCCTCCAATAATTTCGGATCTCATCCAATTCTCCGCTGTGCCACAGACTTTTCCCGGCTGATGTTTCAAATTGCCACTGCCACTGGTTGATTCGATCGCGGCGCACATACACGGTCACCGGATTTCCGTATTTGTCTTTCGTATTTAAACGAACGACATTAGGACTGATTGGCATGGTTTCAATGAATAACAGAAACTGGGACTGGCTCATCGGGGCATCCCTCCGTTTCCTCAATGGTTCCATAAAAATTTCAGTCCGCCGAAATCGTGATGGATTGACCGCACGTGAGCAATGCCGCGGCAGCAAGAGGGATGGCGAAAGAAATCTTCTTATTTCCGCCCCGTTGATGTTGAATACAGGCAAGTGCCAACCAAAGTAATGAGAACAAGGAAGCCCATAAACACAAACTGACAAATCGCGATGAACCCAAGAGAGCCCCATACGCCATCATGAGCTTTACATCCCCGCCGCCCAACCATCCTTTTAGATAGGGAACAATCAAAATGCTTGCGGATAAAAAACCTGTCAAACTTTCCATCGTATTTCCATCTAAAACGTTCAGGAGGAATCCGCAAAAGATCCCTCCCAAGCTCACTCCATTCGGAATGATATGATCCTTTCCGTCGTACCAAGCGGCAAGCAATGCCATGGTGGCCACCAAACCAACGGACAACCCGGTGATCATCATTTCTTGTATACGCGGAAACCTGTCGACCCCTGGTCAATGCCGAAGCGATAATGGTACATGAACAAAGCATAATCCACAAGCTTTTCGGCTTCCGAATAAGTGAATACCTCGATTGAACCGCGTTCACAAACTTGCTCTACCTTTTCCTCCAGCTCAGCATCGATATGCTCCCACTTGTGCCCATTCACCATGTCTCACCTCCGAAGTACTTCGATCGGGGCTCTTCTGTCCGATGAATCCGTCATCGACTTTCTACAGCTCCCGATCCTTTCGCCTGCTCGTCCATGTTACACCCGATTGAGAATCGTCCGGGCCGTTTCGACATCGATCACGCAAACGTAACGGGTATAGTTGTATCCCTGCGGATCCACCGCCAGCACGCGCTTTTTGTCCGTAAGAATGAGCAGTGGGCAGTCCTTATGCTCCCGAATGACATCCAGATCTTCAAGCCGAATCGCCGCATCCATCTCCTGAGGAGTAACAAGAAAGATTGGAACATCCCGGTAAAGAATGTGTGTGGTATCTGGGTTTCCTTCATATCCCGGAATCCGATTGTATTTCCGCAATTTCTCGTACACTTTCACATCCATTTTCATCATGCGTGGCCCTCCATCCGTACAACTGGAATTAATCTGCCTTCTCTGGCGGGTAATTGGTAATGAACAACTCCTTAACCGGCTGCCGGCCGCTTTGTTGTCTGCAGAGGGTATACCGGGTTTCCACCTCTTCGATATAAAACGGTTTGTACCATTCACGAACCACAGGATGGTCGTTAATGCTGAGGAGAAACTTTCCTTTGATCCCGGCCAACAAATCCCGCAATTCAAGCTGATGCTCTTTTGTGAATTTGTAAATATATCCCGAAAGCTCGAAATAGGGAGGATCGCAATAAAAAAAAGTGTCCGGCGAATCGTACCGCGGGATCACTTCTTCATAGGACCGGTTTTCAATGTACACTCCGATCAGTCGTTCATGGGTCTCCTTGAATTTCTTCTTCACATCGCTCATATTATAGGCGGGTCTTGTCCGGGAGTATCCCCAGTCGTCACAATCGTTGTATTTGCCCCCGAAATGGGAATAGACCCGGTAGTAGAAGTCATAGGCACGCGTCACAGGGTCCCGTTCCTCGTTCCTTCGCGCCATGATCCGTTGGAATTCGTCGCGGGCGTACAAGGCCCATTCAAACCTTTGCGCCAACTCCTCCCAGTTTTCTTGGATCACGCGAAAAAAATTCACCAGCTCCGAGTTAATGTCGGCAAACACCTCGACTTTTGACCGTTCCTTTCCGAACAACACCCAACCGGCGCCTCCAAAAACTTCCACATAGCACGTATGAGGAGGAAAACGACGGATGATTTCTTTTCGCAAGCGGGATTTCCCCCCTTGCCAACGAATCGGGCTTTTGAGCATACCGATTCCTCCTTTGCTCAGACGCTGTTTCTGTCGATGGAAGGATGGCTGTTGCCATTCCCCATTCCTTGTGACAAATAAGTCCGCAATGTCTTTCCCCGGTAAAAAATGCGATCATCCGGTACACTCAGGTCTTTCGCATACTGAAAAACTTTGTCCAGGATACATTTCCATTGGGAACTGTGTCCCAGAAAATAGATTTCTTTCCCCGGTACAACCCCAACGAGATAAAACTCACCCTGGTCTTTGATATAGAGCTGTAAATCCATGGCACAACCGACGCTTTCTTTTAGAAAGCTTCCTTTCGCTTTTTTGGAAAGTGAACGAAATGAAAGCGGTCCGTCCTTTTGGGGTCATCCGACACACTGACCGGATTTCCCCGCCACCACAGAAGATGATCCATACCTTTCTCCATATTCTGAAAGGAACGGGTTAATACTCCCTCGGCAGCAAAGCCGTGGCTACGAGATAATCGCCGTAATTATCGAAAATCACCCATATTTTTTCAGGTAAATGGAGATTCACGGTGTCCAGGATTTTGTCGTTCCCATCGGTAATCTCTACCCGTCCATTTTTCGGTTGAAAGGAAATAAACGGCGATTTGTCTTTATTGGCGATCGCTTTGTCAAACAACGTCCGTAACACATGAGGGGGCAAATCCAGCCTTTCAACGCCCCTTGTCATCACCGTTTGAATCGGCTTTCCCATACGGATCCTCCTCATTTCCAAAATTCAAATGGTCAAATGGCATAAAAAAACGACTTCGTTTCCGAAGCCGTACATGCCCTTATCGTGCCGCCTGCGTTTAGCACAAAAAATCATAAGAACTCGTTTTCCTGAACTTGTGATAAAAATCTTCCGGGTCCGGGCAATTCAGTTTGACGGTTAAGTACCCCTTTTCGGCCAACGGGTCGACCATGCGTTCCAGCACGATACCACCGCACTTCACCACGTCCGAAGCATACGCATCCAGATCTCCGTTGTGCTCACATTCCCGAAAACGCAACGTCACTACCATCCGTCACACCACCGAAAAAATCATTTTTTGCAAGACTTGATCCCTTAGGTCATCTCCGGATGATCATGCGTTCCTCTTTGGAGCGCAGGGTCAGTAACCCAACGTACAGCATTCCGATGAGATCTTGATCCACCACCCATGGCTCGACGGCCACCCTGCCCGTTTTCAAGTTGATGATCCGGAATAGGACCGACTGCGGCAGGTGCGGAAGTCGTTTCATCTGGACTGAAAGCGGCGGATCGCTTCCTTTCCTTCCCACTTCCACCCACCCCTCTTTCGGCAAAGAGGCGGATTGCATCTTCCCCCACATCACGGTTCCTCTTTCCTTTCTGCCATCACTCGGGATTGCAGCAATACAATGATCTCCGTCTCCAACCTTTCCCTTCCTTGAATAAAAATGTCAGTCTCTCTTTTTTGAAGCATTATGGATCCCCCCACAGTCCGGTCCCCTCTGGAACATCCCGAGATGTATCCGGTTGACCATGTACAACCGGATCGCGTTTGTCAAAAGTTCTTCTCGCTTCAAGGGGGACGGACACGTTCAACCCGAAGAGGGAAAAGGCGCGAAAGGGAACGGCCGAACGGAAGATAAGGCTTCCGCGACCGTTCCCATCCGTAGTGACGGAACCGCTCCATTGTCCGGGATCGAGCCGGTTGTTTTCCATCCATTCGCTCACTTGCGAGGAAAGACGTCCGTCGAATCCGCTCTCCTGAATCTCCCGCACCGCCAGATCGGCCACATGCTGAATCGAAAATGCGGAGACGATCCAGCGCATGAAATCAAATCCGATCAACAGGAAGAAAAGGAGAAAGGGAAGCAGGATGACAAACTCCAGGCTTGCTGATCCTCTCCTGTCTTGAAAGAAAGCACGAAGGGAAAGCCCCTCTTTTGAAAACCTGCCCCTGTTCTTACGGAATCGTGACCGCATTGGATTTCACCATCGCCGAGTTTCCGCCCGGATACCGGGCGATCACTTCATACACGTATGTGCTTCCCGGCTTCACCGACGTGTCGGAAAACAACGTGCCGTTTGTTCCGTCGACCCTTCCCATCAGCGTGCTGATCGCTTGTCCCGATTCTTTCCGATAAATCAAATATTCCTTTGCCGCTTTGGGCACGTCCCAAGTGAGCAAAACGGAGCGGTCATCGTCGACGGTTGCCCGGACATGCTCGGGATCGAACACGGCAGCAGGGTCTATGCCATCGGGCGGTTGAACCGTGATGGGAGCCGCCTCAAATTTGGGGGTTAACGTGCTCCCATAGGTGAAGCGATACTGGGCTTGAACCGCGTACGTGTACGTTTTGCCCAGCCGCGGCGTGCTGTCGACCCATTGCAGACGATCCCCGGTCAAAACCGCGATCAGCTTTTGGTACAGCGTGCCCGCTTCCTGGCGGTAGACAAAATAGTGGGCCGGTGCTCCCTCTGCCGCTCTCCAGGAAACGCGGACACTCTCTCCGAGTTGCTCCACGAATACAAAATCACCCACGTAGTCTTTCGGATCGGCATCCGGAGGACCCCAACCGGCTGGTGCGGATGCCGTGACCCGAACCGGCAGTGACGCCGCTTTTTCGGATTCTTTTCCGTTTTTCCAGGCGGACACGAAGTAGGTGTAGCTGTGATCCGTGCGCACCGTTTGATCGGTAAAGCGGGTTTCCGGCGTGATGCGGGAAGCAAGCAGCAAGACCGGACCGCTGTCTGTCTGCCGGTAAAGATTATACGCATCCGCCCCGTCTGCTGGAGGTTGCCAGGAAACGACCACTTGCCAGTCATCGTTCCGTTCAGCATGGACGTTCACCGGCGGCATCGGAGCCAACGCCGGTACCGCCACCGAAATGGGTACGGAAGCCGCTTGTCTTCCCTCGCTTTCCGCAATCACCCGGTATTGGTAACGATGCCCCGGTTGGACACCGCGATCCGTCCAGATCAACGTCTCTTCCGTCGTTGCGGATGATTGTTGAATTTCCTGCCAATCACCGGACTCGCGGCGTTCCAAACGGTAGGTTCGGGCTCCTTTCACCGTTGAGCTTTCCAGGCGTACTTCGTCAGTGGACGCATGAAGGATCCGCACGATGGGATTGTCGGAGAACGATCCCGCCGGACCAACCGGTCCGCTCCGATCCGATTCGGTTCCATCCCGGTCGACCGCCGTGACGTAATATTTCACCGGCAGACCCACTTCCAGGGATATGGAATCAACATAACGGGTCGTGCCCGCCGGAAGGCTTGCAATTTCTTTCGCTTCCTCACCGGGCATTTGCCGGTACAGTTTGTACGTGACCGGGAGTACGTTTCCCGCTTCCTCCCATTGAATGACCTGCGATGAGCCCCATTTGCTGAAACGGACAGGATCCGGTTTCAGCGGCTTCGCGGGCAACAACGTGACATTCGCTTCGGCAAAGGGGGAGAGATTTCCCTGATCATCGGCGGCAATCACGCGGACCGAGTAACGATGATTGGCTTCCGGTCTGAATTCCGCCTGTTTTACGCCAGCCGGAATGTTTCCCGCTTCCACCCATTCGGCGTCCTTTTCATCCGCGTTCCGCAGATACAGGTGGATCGTCTCCAAACCTTCGTCCTCCGGTTCGTTCCACGTTACCCGGATCGTGCCGCTCGCCTTGTCCGCATGTACGGCAAGATCACGAACCGCTGCCGGTGGAATCGTGTCCGCCGCTGTGCGAAACGCCTGCCGGACGCCGGCCGAACGATTGCCGCTCTCATCGATGGTCTGGAGCTGGACGATCATCTCCGTACCCGGTGAAGTATGCAAAAACGTGGTGTGTTCTACGCCGCTATCCACCCGGATCGGTTCTCCGAGAGGAGTGCCGTCCGGCCGCAAGAGGCGAAGTTCCACAAACCGCAGGTCCTCATCGCCGGGGTCCCGCCACCTCACTTCCACGGAGCGTCCTTCATAACCGGATGTGATGCCGACCTCCGCCACTTCATCCGGCGGGACGGTATCCCGCGGCGTGACCATCACTTGGGTCAACCCGGCAGAAGCATAACCGGCCGTATTGATCGTTCGGATCCGTAACGTATAGGACGTTTCAGGGGTCAATCCGGAAAAGGTTCGGGTCTTGATCCCCTTGTCCACCCGGATTGGAGTACCGGTCCCCCCGGTTGGCGCAAACGTCATTTCCAGATGATCGAAAAAGACGTCCGCCGGGTCCGTCCAAGTGACCGTGATGGAGCGCCCGTCCGGAGTCGCTGTCCACTCAAGACCGGTGACTTCCTGCGGCGCAACCACTTGGATGCTCTTCTGAACCGTATTGTTGTCTTCCCGCGCTTCCGGGATTTGATCGGCCGCATCCGCCACGACTTGGTACGTGTTAGTTCCTGCCGGTTGCGCCGCAAGACCCGCGATTTCCCATGCCGTTGTCGCGCCGGCCTCCAACCGTTCGATCGTTTGTTGCGCGATCACGGTTCCGTTTTGCAGCACATCGACGCGAAAAGCTCCGGCAGCACCCTGACCCCCGTTGGTCACCCCAACCCGGACGGTCAAATTTCCGCCTTGGGGAACGGTATCAGGGAAAATGGAAAGGGAGGGGGTCAAATCCACCCGATGCAATACCTGAACCGTTCCCGTGATTTCGTTGTTGGTTTCACTCGCTTCCGCAATTTGTCCGCCGGAATCCACCACGGCTTTCAGCGTATGATTGCCCGGGCCAGCGGCCTGGAACGAAAACGAGACTTCCGTGCTGACGCCGGGAGATAGGCCGGCTAACGTCTGCTGGCCGATCAGGCGGCTCTCGTCATACAAGGAGACGTTAAAACTTCCGGCCGGCTGTTCCCCCTCGTTTTTCACCTGCACTTTTGCCACCACGGAGGCCTGATCCAGCACCGAACCGGAGGGAACTGTTGTGAGCGCGAGCAGCCGCAGATCGGGCAGCTGGTTGATGTGTACGGACAAGCTGGCCCAGTCGCTCCAGGCGTCGTACTGATCCATGGCCTGAACTTCAACCGTATAGTTCTGTCCGTAGGCCATGCCCTGAAGGACGGCAGAAGCGCCGGATTGTGCCACTTCCCCGCTGTCCCAGACCACCGCAGCGCCCTGTTTCACCCTGATGTGCACCTTGCCTTGCGCATGTCCGTCCGGGTCCGCATAATCCCAAAACAGAGTAGGGGTCTTCGTATTGGGACTATTGATCCGCAGATTGCTGACCGTTGGCTTTCGGTTGCCCACCGCGATCCGGTGCGTCACGGATACCGATTCACCCGTCGGATCCGTCACGGTCCCTGTCACTTCCCAAACGCCTGGTTCTGTCAGCCGCACGCGGATGGTTGGGGTGTCTCCCAAAAATATTTCGCGCTCGCTGGGCGACAGCGCCTCCCAGTAATATCGGAGCACATCGCCATCAGGGTCCGAACCGGCCAAAGTAAATTCCAACTCGGTCGACGTCGTAATCGACCCCGGATCGACACCGGGAGGAAGGACGATCCGGCTGTCTGTCACCTGAGGCGGCGTATTCCGCTGAATTTGCGAAATGATGCCCTGATAAGCCGTTCGCAAATCGGTCGTGTTGTAATATTCGCCGCGCGTTCGGGCATTCAGGCTGCTCGCCTGACCGTTCGCATCGGCACCGGAACCGATTATATTCACCACAATATTGTAGTTATTCAATAACGTCGCGATGCTCGTGACGTTATACCCGCTTTCCGGCTCTTTGAACGGGGCATCCGTGATCAGGATCACCATCCGTCCGGCCGTGGAACGCCCTTCATTCACAAACTTTTGTTGCGCGGTGAGCAGTGCGTTGATATCCGACTCCGGCGTATCACCCCCGCCGGTTGCCGAAAGTCCGCCCACCCGCGAGCTAAATGTGGACGCGCTGTTTGTGAAGCCGTACCACCATGGGCCGCCGTCGACCGATATGTCCTTAAAGTCGAGAAGCCCCAGACGGTAATCGAACCCCTCGGCCTGCAGCTGATTTGCAAACCATGTCGTTTCCGAGCGCACCTGCTGGATCCAGCCGGACATGCTGCCCGTCGTATCAATCGCCACAATGATATCCACCGTGGCGGATACCAAAGGCTCGCTCTGGGCTGCCCGGCTGGTGGACGGCAGCATCACCAGCAAGGCAAGCACAAGCAATAAGAAGCCTTTTAGCCGGTGCGTGATTCGTCTTGGCGAACTGAGCATTTGGCATGATCACCTCCAAACCGTTCTGTTCAACCTGATGCTTTTGTGCAACTTTACTCATGATTTCTTTTATCAACCATCATTCCGGAAATTCGTTCCGCTTACGTCATCGGCAATTTGGAACAGGGAGAGCGATTGGTCTCGCTCTCCCCCTTCCCTTTAATTGGTCCAAAGACCGCCGTCATAATTGACGGACGTGTTGGTGAGGACGCTTTGGAAGATGCCGCCGTCACCAAGGAGCGCCGATCCGAAGGCGGCGATGCCGGCAAACAGCAGCGTGCCGAGTCCCATGCCGGCAAGCAGCTTGACCATCGCCATGTTCCCCTCGTCAATCGAGGCGATGCCGCGTTCGTCCTTCAGCCACCTCATCAAGCGTTTTTTCATTGCGCCCGGCCCCGTCCCGTAAACCAGGGCCTTTCCTCCTTTCTTGAAAATGGGATTTATAAAAAGATGCGGAGATGTTGCCAAAGCTCCATCCCCACACCGATTACGGGCAAAAAGATCAGATTGGCAAATAGAATCAAGTTGGGCCACTGCAACCTTCCCGGCAATTGCCGCACTTTCCGGCGCCACGCTTCCTGTTGTTCTTTTCGCAGGAATTGGTAAGCGGCTCGCAACTGGCGTTCCATATCGACCCCATTGACGGTCATGATTTGCTGCATGAGCGCGGCGAAACGCCGGGCCTGCGGGGAACCGATTCGTTCGCTCCACCTTTTCCAGGATGTCACCGGATCCCCGCTCATCCGAATGTCCATGATGAATCGATCCCATTGTGGCCGAATCAAGGGGTCGATCCTTTCACGGCTTTGTATGAGCGCCTGCACAGGGGAAACACCCGCGGACATCCGCTGCATCACCCCCAGATAGAGAAGCGGAAAAGCTTCATGCCAGGCTTCCCGCCATTCCCGCGCTTTTTTTCGGATTTGCCGTTCCGGCCAGGCGTACAATAGAACGGCAAGCAAAAAGGCAATCAGAAACCAGCCGGGTTGCAAAGTCAGCAGCCCAAACGGGAGACCGGCCATCCATGCCAACAACCCCAAGCGCAGCTGGCGTTCCCGCACGTGCCAAACCGTCCGGCCGGGATAAAGGAGTTGCACATCTTGCTGGAAACGCTGCTGTTTGTTGCGTAACCCCACCTGTTGATTTGGAAGGGCATCCCGCGGCGGAGAGTTCCGCTCGGTAAATCCGTTCCACAGAAGCGCAATACCGATGAAAGCCAAACCGATCAAGGTCCATTGCAAAACATCCACGCCACTTCCTCCCTTTCATCCCGATAAACGCCTGATACGTTGCCAGACCCAGATGAAGCACCCCGCGTTGATCGCAAAACAGAGGAAAATCAATCCTTGTCCGGCCACACTGTGAAACAGACCGGAAAAATAGACAGAACCCACAAGCCGCAAAAAAAGGAGCTCCACCAAAAACAGGGCGAACAGATGGCGGGTTTCCGTCCGGCGTGCGGCCACTTCCTGCTCAAACTCTTCCACCCTGCGCCCGGCCTCTTCCAATCGGTCGATGGCGTCCTCCAGCAATATTTCCCCGTCAGGTCCGCCGACCCGATCGAGAAGTTGCGCCAGTTCCAAAACATACGTCAACTCCGGAAGAAGGACCCGGTCCTGTTCCATCATTGGATGGGAAGACGTCATACCCTGGTCCCGATCGATCATGTGCTGGAAATATGGCCTGACTTCTTCCGGGAGATGGGGCAAGCTCATCACCATCGCCTGCCTCAACGAGCCGCATACGAGATAGGACGTCCGCAACATACGGACCGCTTCGATCCATAAGGATCGCATCTTTTTCTGCCGGCGCTGGCGCATCCATTCCAACCATTCCCCTGGGATGGCGTAAGCAAAGAAGAGAGCCATACCGGCACCCAAAGCGGCATTGCCAAGCAAAGCCCCCAAACTGAATCCAAACAGACCGCTTGTCCCGAGCAATGCCCCATATCCCCAGCGGGACATCGGCAGTTTCAGCGCATGGGCTTCTTCAAGGAAATGCCATGGTACCACCCAGGGGCCCGGCATCCGGGGTTTCACGGCCGTAACCCCCGTAAGAGTTTGTCGGTCAAGGCAAGCGAAGGAAGATGTTGCAGTCTCCATCGTCCTTCCCTGTACTGAAATAATGGAGTAACCACAATTTCCCCGTTTCGGCGGCCGGCCACTTCGGCCACTTCCATCACCCGGAACTCATCCATGTGCACGATGAGATCCACCGCATGAGCGATCATGTTTCCCGCATAATCCGGATCCAGCTTCCCGTGATGCCTTAAGCACATGGCGATGAGCCGTTCGACGGCGTCTTTCGCATGGTCGGCATGCATCGTCGTCCAGCCGGAATGTCCGGTCTGAAAAGCTTCGAGGACCAATACCGCTTCCGCCCCTCGGATTTCCCCAAAGAAAAAACGCTTCATGTTTTGATGAAGCGCATTTTCAAAGAGCTGCTCGAGCGTCACCCGGCTTGCCTCGTGCCCGCGCAGGCGCGGAACGACGCTCAAGATGCATTTGTTTGGATAAAGATGCTTTAATCTAAATTCCGGGACAACCTCGACGGTTAAAATGCCTTCATGATCCGGCACATAAGCGGCCAGGCTCTGCAGCAGCGTGGTTTTACCGGAACCAACCGGTCCACAGACGATGCCTGTCAAACCCGCCTTCATGGCCGCGGACAAAAACGTCCAAACGCCGGGACTGAGTGTCCCGCTTGCGAAGTAGTCTTCCTCCTTCCAGCGGGAATCCCGGAATTTCCGGATGATAATCGTCGTGCCATCTGCTGAAGCCGGCGGTATCATCAAATTGACCCGCATGCCGCGGACCGCGCAAGTAACAAACGGCTGCCCGACCGTAAGCGAACATCCGGCGGCATGGGCGATTTTCCGGGCCAGACGGAGCATGTGCTCCTCCTCCCGAAACCTTAGTGCCGCCCTCATTTTCCGCCCCCGCCGCTGCACCCAGATTTCCGAACTTGTGGCGATGATGTCCGTGACGGAAGCATCGGAAATATACGCTTCGAGTTCCCCCCATCCGAGCAGTTCCCAGCTGATTGGCTGGCATACTTTCAGCAAGGCCGGGCCTGACAGCCCCGTTCGCCCGGCCACCCAGTTCATCATTTCACGTTCCGCCAGCCCCGTGTCCACGTTTCCTTCCCGGTCCGTTGCAAGCGTTCCGCACGACAGCAAATGTTCCCGGACTTCCTGCGTTAAGGAATTCATTTTCTCCGGGTCGGTGAGCCATATCTGCTCCGGACGAAAGCGGATGCGCTGGCGGCCAAGCGGTGTGCTTATTGGAACCCATATATCCTTCATCCTTTCTCCCCTTTCTCCCGGATGGTACGAATCAACTGATGAAGCGCCTTTCGGTAGGTTCTGGAGTTGCAGAGGCGCATCCCCTGCGCCGGCATCCGGCGTACATAGGGAAAGGCCACAGCGAGTTCCGGCAGCATCTGAAATCGCGTCATGCGCGGTACAGGCTTGACGGGATACCGGACGCGGATCCGGTTGGCGCATAGCCCGAGCTGATTCCACAACTCCAACCGCTGTCGTAAGAGGATTTCGTGTGCCAGGCTGCCGTCGCACAGCAAGATGCACAGATCCAAACGCTTTAAAGCCGTGATGAATAGTACCGAATCCACCTCGCTGGGCAGGTCCATGACGACCCATGAAAACGCCAGATCCTTGGCCTGGTCTGCCAGATCACCGACGAAGGTTTGCGGTTCCGGCGGGAAGGTTTCAAACCCCCACAGACCGGAGGGGAGAAGCACGCTGAGTCCGGGAGGAAATCTCCCTTCCGCCGCCTGTTGCTCGGAATGGCCCCGCCCCGGCAAAACATAATCCGAAAGCCGCCATGTTGGTTTCTGCAAATAATCCGAAACGGCGCGTTCCAACGATTGCTCTTCATCAGTCAGCTGCCAGCAGAGTGCGGTCGACGGAAAACGGTAATCCAGTTCGACGAGCAGTACCGGTTCCGCACGGGATGCGAGGGCCAGTGCCAACTGCCGGGCCACCGTGCTGGCCCCCATATTCGGTTTTGGCGCGTAAATGCCGATCATCACGGCAGGCTCCCCTCCATTTTCGTATTCAGCCAGGCTTTCGCATCCGCGGGAAAGCCGGAATCGGAACTCATCGCCGCGCCACGGGCAACCGGCAGCAGTTTCCCCTCCTGTTCGGCCAACAGCACGTAAGGGATGTCCGTCTCTTTCAAGCGGATGGTCAGATAGGCCAACGTTGGCGTCGATGACACCGGAGCGGAAAACGACAGGATCCCTTTTTTCGCAGCGTCCTGCTGCCTCCCCAGCTCGTTCCCGCCGGCATCCTGCAGGGAAACGATCTCCAGATTGTCAAACAGTTTCCCGACAAAGATGCCGGATGGCTTTTGCGGCCTGGAAACAAACCAGAGGTCAATCCGATCCCTGGGGCGTATTTTTCCTCCGAGGCTCGCGGTCGGTTCCACCGGTATGGTCATCAGCCGCAGGCCGGAAGGCTGATGATGCATGATACCGGTGACGCTCTCGTCCTCCGGCAACGCATGGGCCAAATATACAAAGCTGTTTTTCGGTATCGCATATCCACAACTTGTCCACAAACGATCCACATCCTCCAGCGTCCGGGCTGTACCCGGCGGAATGCCCATTCGGGGAATCCGGATCACTTTGACCATGGAAGCCTCGATGCGGGTGCAACCGGGAATGGTTTCCGTCGTCACGACAACGGGCGACAACGTCAGCCGATCCTTGAACATGTAAAGGCCGGTTCCCGCAAATAGAACGGACATGAGAATTGCCAGTCCAACGGCTCCCGTCCAGGTGATTTTCATCCCGCTTCCCTCCCGGCCGTAAGGGATAACAGAAAGGCTGCGACGCTTGCCGCCGCGATAAGTAAAGAGCCGGGAAAGCGGCAAGCCTGACTTAAAGATTCCGTTTGACTCCTACGAAACAGGCGGAAGCTGTGCCTCCTGATCCCGTAACGGCGAATCGTGAAGATCCCCGCATAACCCAGCGCTGTAAATCCGATCAACATTTCCGTTCCCACTAACGGGGGAACCGCTCCGTCGATCCAGACCGCCAGGGCGAGAAACAATTTGCTGTCCCCCGCCGACCAAATGCCGCCCCGTTCCATCCCCATACCAAAAAACGCGGCAAAGACAAGACCCACGACATAACCAATAAAGGTTTCCCACCGGTGTTGGTACCAGGCGGAACCCGCCATCACCATCATCCCCGCCACGATGGCGGGAAAGGTCACCGCATTGGGAATCCGGCGGTGACGCAGATCCGATCGAACGGTAAGAGCCAGGATCAAACCCGCCATCGCCCAAGATAACCATACCCCAGACATATCCATTCCTCATTTCCACACAAAAACATAATCCATCCGTTTTCTTGATTACGGAATCCATTTTTCCATCGGGTCGACCGATTGACCGTGCTCTGTCATCCCCAGGTGGAGATGCGGGCCTGTGGAACGGCCCGTTGATCCGACCGCTCCGATAATTTGGCCTGTATGAACGAACTGGCCGGCTTCCACACCGATCACCGATAGATGCCCGTAAAAACTTTCGGTCCCATTTTGGTGATTGATGCGAATGTAATTGCCATACCCTCCATAATTCCGCGAGGCGGCCGTGACGAATCCGTCGCGAATGGTCAATACGGGTGTTCCTACCGGAGCGGGCAAATCGATCCCGTCATGAAACGCGGTTTCCCCGGTAAATGGATCGCTGCGCGGGCCGTACGAGCTTGAAACCGTGGTATGGCCGATCAACGGCCACAGCCAACCGTCCACCCGAATCAAGGCGGATCGGTACTTCGCTTCCGTATCGACAATTTCCGCGATTTTAGCTTCTCCCAGCCGAAGCGAACGAAGCGTGTCGTGAAAGGAGCCCTGCCAGTGGGAAAATGTTGCCGCGAGCGAAAAGATGGCATCTTCGGGATGGTCGGGATCCACCGCGCCATCTCCATCGCCGTCGCGTTGAAATTGGGCCCACAAAAAACCGGGAAGGCCGGAAAAACCAATCCCTTCATTCACGGCGGGATGGCGGCCGAAGTCCGTATTCACTTTGACGATGGCCGCAAGCTGCGACCAGGAGACGGAACTGTTTTCCGCCCGCAGAAAGACCGTGAGCAGCGGAAGGGGAATGTCCAGTTGCTCCACATTCCGCAGAGGTGTCCCTTTGTAAGTGGCTTCCGAAGAAGCAACCAACATTCCCATCAACGCCAAGCCCAACAAGATAAACAGCATCACCAGCATCACGCCGCCGATGCCGAGGGAACCGATGACCCAGTACACCCACTTCTTATTTGCCTGATTCATCCGCGGCATATACGGAAGCCTCCTGTCTCATCACTCCGTCCCCTCGTCGCCTTCCGGTTTCGGCTTTCGTTTGGGCCACCATTGCTTGGCCTTGTCTTTGGTCCTGTTCCAGGATTCTTTCGTCCTATTCCAGGATTCTTTCGTTTCGTTCCAGTGCTGCGTCACTTCGGCTTTGGTGGTTTGGTACATCTGATGTGGCGTCGGCGCTTCAAAAAAACTAAGGATGTGCTGCAAAATCTTTTTGCGGAACAGGAAGGCGCAGAAAAACAGAAGGCCGACAAAAATTTGCTGGATGACCAGCAGCCCCGAGCCCCTTGCCACAATGTCGGAAATCAGCAGCGTGAGCCCCAAATAAAAGCCGTAAACCACCTTTGTCCCCAGCGTCCCGATGAGCCACGTGACCCACTTGCGGGTCAATGCAAATCCCCGTTCGGGTAAAACGCCGAGCAGAAACACGATAGGCGCAAGGATGATGATCGCCAGCGCCATCTCCTGCGCCAAAACCAAAATGAGCGAAATCGTGCCCACAAAAAGCAGCAACATGAAAGAGGCAAGCAAAGCAAGCAAGGCGATCAGAAAACGGGTTCCGGCAGAACCTCCCCAAAAATGACCGACCAGATCGTCGTGATTGCCGTGGTCGATGTCGGGAGAGCCCAGCACTTTGCGGAGGATATCCCGCTGCGGCATGCTTGGCGCGTATTGCCGGAGCAGGTGCGACCACTCCTCCCCGGGCCGGACGTTCAGTTCCACTTCCCCCTCCCGCGCTAACTTTTGAATTTCTTCGGCCTCCTCCCCGGTCACCCGGATGTCATCGGCATTTTCCCTGTTCAATTCGCCGATGGTCCAAGGGCGGTCCACAAACAGTTTCCAGATCCGGTTGGACGTATTGATCAATTGCTGATCGGCTGCGGACAACAGGCCGCCCTCCTGAACCTGATCGCCGGTGACGGCCTGATACGGCGCGGCGAGCGATCCCATCGTGACCTGGGTAAGCTGGTCCATCGTTCTGGACACCCACCCGATGCTTTGACCCGCATTGCCCATGAACCAGAGCCCGCCGGTCAGAACCAGCACGGCGCCGATCGTTCCCGACGTAAGCCTTGTCGTCTGGTTGTTCCAGTATCCGACCTTGATCATCCATGCCGCCAAAAGCACAAGAATCAACGGAAGAAAACGGAAAAACAAACTCGTTTTCAAACCGTCCATAATCGGCAGGATGACGGATAACTGCGCATTCACCAGGTCCGTATGAAAACCGAGCTGCATCAGAAAAATTCCGAAGCGGACCAACAGCGTATTGAGATAGAACAGGAAATTGGACAGGCCGTTGAGCAAGATCGGGAACGGGTTATGCATGACCGGCTTCCAGCCTTTCCATTCGATGAAGTCATAACCCAGATCCCACGCATAGTTGTCGGGCGGATACGCTTTGTAGTCCAGCGTTTTTTCGCCGGGGACGATCCCCATCTGCTGTTCGTTCGGGATGATGCGATCCAGGGGATCCTCCTGCCCGGCATATGCGATCGCCGTATCTTCCGCGAACAGAAGGCACAAACATACCAACAACCGAACCGCCCGTTTCCTCACGGCATTCCCTCCCGTTCCCCGGAACTCGGCGTGGTATGAAAGATGCGAAGCAAATCATCCGGGGTGGGTTCGATCCGGACTCTTCCGATCCGGCCCGAAATATCTTTCATGAAGCAGTCCCCGGATTTCAGTTCCCGAAACGCATGAATCATCTCCTCGTCCTGCGGGTCCAGACCGAGCAGCGTCAGATTGTCCGCAATCGCCCGCGGGTCCTCCGTTCGGAAACAGAAAATGCAGCCGAGATTGTTGCGTGTCTCTTCTTCGGCCACATCGGAAGGATTTTGCGTGACGATGAGCGGAACGACATCAAAGGAACGGCCCATGCGGATAATTTCATCGATCAGGAGCGCGCCTTCCGGAAAAGCTTTCAGCATCCAGCTTTCATCGATGCCGAACACTTTGAGCACATCATGGGGGCTGTAAAACATGAACTCCCGCCCCAGAGCGGCCACCAGATACATGATCCCCAACCCAAACCGCTCGTTCGGGGTCAGCCCCCCTTGCAGCCGGTCGTTTCCCCGCCTTTTCGGCAACGGAAGACCGGCCAGGGTAATGACCACAAAACGCGCATGGGTCAACCGGGTCTGCTCCTCGCCGTCGCGGGCAAACACAAATTTGCCGTAAGGGCTTTTGGAGTACGACTGCAGCCGGTTGACACACCTTCTCGCCTCCACCCGCATCGCTTCCACCGGCGCTTCGTCCGCCAGGTGTTGCATTTCCCTGATGAGTTGAAACAAATCCCGTTTTTCACCAGCAAACGTTCGCTCCACCGCTTCCATAATGACATCCGCCCGCTCGTCGTTTTTCGTCCCTTCAAGGAGCAAGCTCAGGAAATCCAGGACAATCCCGTGGTTCCGCTCCTCACTCTGCGACATCCGAAACGGGTTGAAGCGGGTGGCGGAATCCGCGGCGAAATTGAGCAGCACCATCTGCTGGCGGATTTCGGGAATGAGCATAAAACAGGCGTCCTCCCCTTTGGGATCGATCGCAAACACGATGCCTCCCTGGTTAAACGCCTGATAATACAATGTCTTTTTTAATACCGATTTTCCGGATCCGAGGGTGCCGACGACGACCATCGCCCCGGAACGGTTCAATGCTTTCATGGGCCGCTGGAGATCGAGCAACACCGGAATGTTGTGCACCGTGCGTCCAATATACTCCCCGTCCGGATCGCCGATTTCGCGGCTGCCATGCAGAACGGCCGCGGCCAAAAATTTCGGGTCCATCGGGATCCGGCGTTGTTCGTCCATCCGCGAGCCGGGCAGAAAAAGCTGGAACGCTTTCGCCTGATCGGCCGGTGAACGAACGATGCGCACATGGCGCGCCGCGTACAATTGCAACAGCTGGGACACCCGCTCTTCCAGTTCCTTGCGGTTTGCGCCGGATACGTTCAGCCAGGCGGACATCCAGACGAGCGGCATCCCTTTCTGGAGTTTGTTTTCCAATACCCGCCCCCGTTTTCCCGCCCATTCCAGCGTAAGCGGCGCTTCTTCGGAAGCCTCCCGGTACTCCCTTCGTTGATCCCGCAGCACTTTGCGGCTTCTCTGCAAGCCGCCGGCCGCTTCGTGCGGCGTCTCGACCTTGAAGTGCAAACTCACTTCCGCCGGAAACGGAAGATCTTCCAGCATGTAGAGCCACTCATTTCCGACGGTCGGAATGTCCTCCGGCACATCGACGACGGCAAAAAACGCCTGATAGCTTTTAACCCCGTCATCCCGGTCATCGTGATGGACGATCCACGTTTTCATTTTTTCCTCGCCGACCAGATCCCCGGAAAGCTGCAGAGGCATCGATTTTTTCGGGCGCAGGCTCACTTTTTCTCCTTTGACGATGACCTCGTGATACGAATCATCCCGCAGCGCAAGTTCCGGTTCCCGCGTCAACCCCCGGTAAAACCCGCGGCGGATCATCCATTCGATGTCTTTCGGTTGGCAGCGCTCGCCTTGCAAATGGCTGAACACATGGGCATATTGCAGCGCCTCCGCGGCCCTCGCTTGGATGACCCGTTCCATCTCCAGTTCGCCGCGCGGCCGGTACCAGAACTGTTCCTGCACGCTCCGGCCCAAATAGCCAAGGACGCGCTTTATCGTTTCCATCGTATGGCGAAGCCCGGAGAAATCGATCTCGGGCATGTCGCGGAATCCCGAGGAAAGCCGAAGCAGCAAATAGAGGGAACGCTGCCAGGGCCGGCGTTCGGCGAACCGCTGCATGACGGCCTGAACATACCGTTCGTATTCGGGGCCCGTTCCCTTTCTTCCGGCCCTCCACTGTTCCGCATCCATCATGCGGGTCACGGACAACAGCTGTCCTTCCCCGTGAAAGCCGTGCAGAAAATGCTGAAAGCTGGCCACCGTTCCCCGCTTTTTTTCCAATGACTGATAGGCATACGGTTTTAACGGGATCCGGTACACCGCCCAAGGCTGCAGCAGGTGATCGAACAGGAGGTTTTGTTCCCAGTAGAGGATTGGAAATTTCACAACGTCTCACCTCCCCTTGAACGACAGGGACGATGAATCGGGCAAAAAGTTTGAATTCCGGACCGGTGGCGGAAGGCGCCGGATGTTCCAATGATTGGAGTCCGTCACATGCACTACCACCGCTTCTTTCGTCGTCCAATGTTGGTTGCGGGATTTCTCCAATGTAGCCGGCGCCCGGGTCCGGAAGCTTCGCCGCGCTGTTTCCACAGGGATGATGGCCAATCGCCCCCGCCTCCCTTTCCATTTCACCCGCACGCCGCCGGGCAATTTTGCATACACCATCCGTTTCACGTGTCCGTGCAAATGGGTTCGCCCGCCGCGCCATTCCTCCAGCCCGTCCGCGCATGCATGAAGCGAATACGGCCTGCACCATCCTTCCAAACGGAGACGCCCCTTTCTTGCCGAAAACCGGACTTCCCGCCACCCGATCACCCATTTCGGACGCAGCAAAAACTTCAGTACATCGAGCAAAAATCCCGGCACGCTTTTCCCAGCCGGGTCGAGTTTGACACTGTAATACGCGGCGGCAATGGGACCCGCCAGCATCACAACGACGGGATCCAACGGAATCAGCCAGGCCAGAACGGGAAACACGTAGCAGAACACGAAAAAGATAAACACATAGACGAACCAGAGGATAATCCCATCCTGCCGGATCGGGACCCAGAGCCGGATATCCCCGATATGGTAAATGAGCGGGCGAACCCGGTACAACGCCCGGTACGATTCCGCCTTTTCTTCCTCCATCCCGCATCACCCCGGCAGCGTGTCCGTCAATCCGTCGATTTCTATATTCAGTTTCCTGAGCACGTACAGTGCCAAATATTTCGCGATGCCGGGGAAGAATACAAAGACCCCAAGGATGACCGACAGGACAATATGGCTCCATAACCGGTTGTTTTCCCCGTTGGCATACATTTTGACGCCGCGGTAAATGGCGATGGTCAAAAAGATCGCCTGGAGGATGCGTTTGATCACGAGAAGACCGGTATCGATAAAATCTCCGTTCACTTCCCCCACCCCCAAACCAACTTCTTATTCGATCGATTGGACAAAGAACTTTTGATTGTCCTCCTTTACCCGAAGTTTCCAAGCTTGCGGAAACACGGTACCGGTTGCCGCATCCCGCACCGTGAACATCGCCCTTACGGTGTAAGGTCCGTTACCGTACACTTGCATGTCGTCCAGGGAAACCCACTGAATGCGGCCCTGCAAGGGGATCAATGTGCGGTCGCTGTCCACATAATTCGCCAAATTCCCCGGCATGGTTTCCGCGCACATCGCCTTTAAAAATCCCTCGATCGTCGGACGCATTCTGAGTTTCACTTCACTCGCCGCGGGAGGCTCGGCTTCCCCTTCATCAGGCAGTTCCGGCGGCACTTGCACGGGAAGAAGGACAGGGAGATCCGTTACGGCGGCTCCCTGTTCCGGCCGCACCCCCACCGGCACTTCCACTTGCCAGATGCTGCGGGCCGGATTCAAAACAACCGCCCGAAGTCGGACAGTATACCGGCCGTTCCCTCGCAATTGTAAAGAGACGAACTCAACCGCCAGAACGGTTTGTTTGGTTTCTTTTCCCGCCGGGTGAAGAAAACTGAAACGGGCAACATCCGACCGGTTGACGTAAGGTTTCAATCTTCCGCCGCGTTCCTCGGGCGTTTCCTCTCCGCTCCAGGTCATCCACTCGCGGATAAAATTCGACGCCGTGCTGATGGCCATCTGCTGCTCCAGCATCATTTGTTCGGCTTGTTGGGAATCCCCCGCCTCCGGCTGGGTCCACAGGGAAATGGAGCCGAGCGCGGATACCGTTAGCATGGTCCAAAGCAGGATCTTCGGTATCAGCCGCAAACCCATCCGGCTTCACCTCTTTTTCTTCCACTTTTCCGCCGGCGATCGTTCCCGCTGCTGTTTGCCCAAAAGGGGCAACGCGTGGGATACAGGGGAGAGGAGATCCATTTCCCACAAGGTCTGCCGCTTGCCTCCCGCCCCAAGCCAGAGCGCTTGGAGCGGCCCGTTTGCGATCCAATCCGGTTCGCTGATCGCCCAGACTTTCGGCACACGCTGTCCAAACAACGCACCATGTAACAGCGGCTCCCAGACATCTTCCAGAATATGTCGGGTCCGCCCCGGAATTTTCGTCAGCACCAGCACGTGCACCGACTCCACACGTTCCCAAATGCCCGCCAGTACCCGCGCATAGTTGAGCAATTTGTCTTGCAACCGGCTCAAATTTTCCGATCCGGTATCATACTCCAGGTGAAACACCAATCTCCCCTGGGGCCTGACGTACAGGCCGCAACCATCCGGACGAAGCGGATAATATTTGGCGCCGGAACCTTTAAAATGGGCATAACGTTCCGCCGCATCCCGGGCGGACAACCATTCCGCCATCCCTTCCTGTTCCCGGGAAAGGCTGTGGCGAATGAGCGAAATGAAAAATTCGTTGGCCCCGTATTCGTGCTCCAATTGCACCGGCGGGTCCTGCCACGCTTTCTGCCGAAAATGCTGCTCTTCCCCGGACAACACCGCCGCGACTTTCGCTCCGTCCGGCAAAAGGGCATACCCGACACGGTGATTTCGCAAAAACGTGAGCGGAACCCGCCGCACCAGCCCCTGGCGCTTCAATTCCACCATCATCCCATAAATGCTTGATTTCCGGTAATGGAGCAGCACTTCCAACTGACCGGCCGCTAGGACGGTATGTTGGTACAGCGCTAGCAGCACTTCCTTTTTTGCTGCCTCATACATGTGCGGCATCATTCCTCCCTTCTTTCGGGGGGCGGAGTGGAGATGTAATTGTCTCGTTTTCTTCAGCGGTGCGATTCCGCGTTGTTTCGCGCTTTGTTGGCATTGAACGATGAATGGGTTTTGTGTCTAATGTTGTGTCTGTTTTTGTGTCCGGTTCGATGTCGGATTTTTGGTGCAATCACTTTCTCCTCCCCCGGTTTCGGTCTGTCAGTTTCGCTTCGTCAATGCGATGCAACATGAGCTCCCGGTCGACGTCTTCTACGGGGCGGCCGTCATGCTGATCGGAATAGGCCCAGGCTTTGCGGATCCATTCTTCGTGCAAAATCGGGACCATGTCGTTTTTCATCGTAAAAAGTTCCAACTTCCCGTTTTGTCCTTTGGTCCTCACGATCGCGTTCAATTCGGGCAAATTCATCAGGTCGCCCGGGGTAATCTGCGGTTTTAACCAGCGCGTCAGCCGATCGGCATCCGGCCCGCCAAGCTGCAGCAAAATAAGCGTCCCCACGTTGCCCAAAATGGCTTCAAGGATGCGGTCAGACAGCTGGGTTAAATACTGAGTGGCCAAAAATAGCGAAAGACCGAACTTCCGGTCTTCCGACAAAATTTTGGCCACAATCTCCGTGGCGAACAGGTGCACCTCATCGGCAAAAAAGAAATGCGCGCGTGAGCGGTGCGGCGGCCGCCTGCGGCATGTAAAGTGATAGTCGATCATAAACAGGCTGGCCAGTATCCTGAGCAGATCCGGAACACAACCGGAACCGTCAATCAGGACCATGTGTCCTTCATCCATCACCTGACGGGTATGGATGCTGCTCTGAAGCTGTCCCAGCATCCGGCGGGACGTCGGGTAGGTCGTCAACGCTCCGAGCTTGTTGAGAATCGGTCCCAGATGTTCCCCGATATTATGGATTTGCTGAAACTCCGTCGTCCAGAAATGCAGCAGGTGCGGAGACAGGTGCGGCAGGATTTGCGCCCGGTACGAATCGTTCAAAAAGATCTGGACGATCCCAAGCACCGTTTGCGGCGGAGCGGAAAGCAGGCTGAGCACCGCATTGCGCAGGTAATGTTCCGCCCGGGGACGGGAACCCGGAAACAGTTGCTGCAAGGTTGCAACAAACTCCCCCGTGAGCGATTCCGCTTCCGCCTGATGGTCGTTCTGGAACAAGTTAAACCCGCGCGGCCGATCCGTCGGACCGAGCGGGATGATATGCAGACGCGGATACAAGTATTCGGGAATGTAACTGAGCAGCGTTTCAATCCCTCCGCCATGCGGATCGAGAAAGGTAAATCCCGGCGCCTTCTCCGGATTCCGCTCCAGTTCCCGCACCATTCGGACCATGATCGACAGCAACGTGGACGTTTTTCCCGAACCGGTGGTTCCCGCCAAAAACGTGTGCTTCAGCAATTGATTCACCGGCATCCGGATTTCCCGTTCCATGCCCGGCACATTGCTCTTGCCGATGAAAATTCCTTCGTTCAAATCATGCGGCGGCGCGATCATTTTGGTTGTGACGGACTGAATATGCGCCGCTGCCGTTGTACCCGCATCCGGCAACCGAAGCCAGGAAGCCAGTTCGGAAGCGGTCAGCAAAACCAGGCGGGATGGAGTCCCGCCAACGAAGCGGTGCCGGATTTTTTCCGCGGCAACCGGGTGCAAAAAAATCCCGTTGAGTTCCCGCATCGATTGGAGGGCGGCATTCATCGTCTGCAGCCGGGCTTTCGAAGAAGAGGAATGAATATACACCCGAAAGCTCGTCCAAAATCCCGGTTCCTCCTCTGACCGCTTGTTCTGCAATGCCCTTAGCAGACTCGATTGGCGTTCGGTCAGATGGCGCTGTTTCGACCTCGTTCTCGAGTCTGTGCTCATTTCCCGCCAGATGGCTTTCCACGAAACCGGTTCATTGGCCGGCGATTGCAGCCATTTTTCCGCTTTCACGATTCGCTTGCGCAGGTCGCTTCCGATGGCTGGAGCAAAGGTCATGTCCAGCCACACTTCTTCTCCGTCCCGAAGTTCTCCCGCTCCCATCGCCATCATCATGGCGTTCAGCGGGTCCTTAAAGGCAAAGGGCACGACAGAAAGCAGGCCGCGATTCACCGTCCGCCCTTCCGCTCCCAACGTGGATTCCTGGACTTCCGGAAGAAAAAGGGCATCTTCAGATGCAGGCAACAAATAGATGCCTGAAAAATGGGTCTGAAATGCCGCCGTAAAGCCCATCACCCGAATATCCGGAACAGCATAAAACAGGCGAATCCGGCCGGCCGGCCCTTTGCACTGAACCAGAAACCGGAAATAAAGCTGACCGTAACGCCAGCGAAGGGAAAGAGGCAACCCCAGGTGAGCAATGTGCCTGACAAATGACGTCACTTCACCGAAACTGGCCGAAGACAAGTCCGCCGTCGGGCAAATCTCGAAAACCTTCATCCGGCCTACCGGCCCCTTGCCCGGCTTGCACCATTTCGGAAACAAAAAAGAGAGCATCGCCGCTCCCCCTTTCCATCGCCGATTCCCTTCTCAGAAGACAGGTTGATTTCTCCCTCCTTTCCGGAAAACGAAAAAGGAACGAACTCCCGACGGCGGGATTTCGTCCCTTTTTTCTTACGATACCATCTTAACAGGATTCCATTACAATTTCGACACAATTTCGTAACAATTTTGGCCCATTTTCGGCGCATGATTGTGCCACTAATGTCCCATTTTCGTTACAATAAAGTCACATTTTTGTTACATATCCCGTGTTGATGGCCGTTTCCGTTTCATCCACCGGGCCATTTCTTCGACTTGCCGCATGACAAAAAATTGATCCTCTTCCGCAAACTCCTCAAGCAAAGAACGTATCTGCTCCGCCGGCACAGGGTGCTTTTCAAATTGAAACAACAGCGAAAGTTCCACGCGCAAGCCGTGCGCTAATTTGGCAATATTCTCAAGCGAAATGTTTTTTTCTCCACGTTCCACTTGCCCCACGTAATTGGGATGCAGCCCGGACCGCTCTGCCAATTCCTCTTGAGTCCAACCGCATCGGAGTCGCAGTTCTTTGATGCGTTGACCAAACGACTGACGGATATCCAATTGTCTCCACCCACCTTCATTCTTTTAGTCTAGAACGGGCAGGATGGAGATTGGAACACACGATAGATTTCCTATTTACAAAACTTATCGTGTTTGTTAGGGTAGAGACAGGAAAGAAACTGTTCCAAAGTTTTGTTGGACAATCATCAGGATTCTCCTCTATAATGTTCTTGTGTGCTTTTGAAGTAGTTTGGGAAATAAAATAAAAAAGAGACACATTCGCTGTCCGAATGTATCTCTCTTCCCTTTATGAACATGTCTGCAGATCCGGACCCGTTGTTTCATTGTTCATCGTTTCTTTACCGTCCAGAAAATCGGGCAAACATGTTTCACCGCCCATGGCTTGGTAGATCTTGTCCAAGATTTTATTGCGCCGCCAGTAATACATCCTTTTCGATAAGTGCAAGCGATCCATGGTCAAAGAACTGGCCAGTTGACTAAAATAACAAATTTCCACAAACTCTCTTTCCTCCGGGGTGAGCGTGAGGAGAGAGACGTCGATCAGGCGAATTCGCCTTTCCAGTTTGAACATCTCGTTTTTCAATTCCGAACGATGCACAACCGTCTTTAAAACGGGATCTTTCTTCCGGCCCTTACCATGGATCGCTACCAAATCAAAGTGCTGTGCCAGGTTCGGGATGTCTTCCAGTTGAATTTTCAATGCTTCAATTCTGGATTTCCACAGATTGTAGGACAGCAACCAGGATTCAACCAAACCGTAAGGAGTCGTTTGTGTCATTGCCTCCTCCCCCATCCTTGCTGCCGTATGCTTCCCTCCACTCGAACACGCGAATCATGAAACATCCTTCCTTTCAAAAAGCAAAATCGGCTTTCTTCACAACCATGAATCAGTTTGAATAAATGGCCGTGGTGAAGCAAAACGCCAAGGCTCATCGTCATCCCCCCTTTCCGTGATCAGGGACTTCGGGGGTAAAATCAACTGAAGCCGAAACGGAGGGTCCCTGTCAGACGCTATTGTCACCCAAACAAAAGTTTTTCTCCAAACCCGCTTAGGAAGGGCTGGAGCGGAAAAGCGGGGCGGGCCTGTCCACTTTGATGTGATTCTTCTTCATTCCTCATCACCTCCAATCTGATTCAGCACCATTTTACAGGTGAAAAAGAAGCCAATGACTTGGCTTCCGCTGAATCCCGCATATGTTTTTTAACGCTTCCTTCTTCGCTCCCACCTCCATTTTCGCTGATTAAGGTGAACATATCGAATTTCGATAAACGTGATGCAAAGAATCAGTCCCACAATTATCCATACAATGACCCAGGCACACAACTTCCCATCCAACACAGATCCCGTAAGCGCTCCCTTCTAGTCAACCGAAAATCCCAAGCAAAATGGGTCAAACGATTCAGTCTGTATTTTTTATGATACGGGACTCGACAAAATATGGAAGGATGATTTTTTCGTCATCCCCCTTGGATTGGGCCACTCCTTTAAAATAGCCCTTTTCGTTTCGCGATTTGCGCCGCTTCCTGGCCCTAGGTGGCCCCCAGTTTCTTCGTGATATGTCGAATATGGGTTCTGACGGTGTTCGTGGATATTTGCAGATATTGGGCAATGCCGGATCGGGTATATCCTTGGGCCAGCAATTGAAGAATTTCTTTCTCCATGGATGTGATCCGTTGCTGCAATTCACTCTGTCTCATCCGGTGCAATTCCCCCAGGATCACGCCTGCCACTTCTTCCGGGATCACCGTCACGTTTTGATGGGCCTGACGGATCGCTTCCGGAAGTTTTTCATATTTCGTCTTTGGGATATAATTGACAGCCCCGGCGGTGAATGCATCCAGAATCACTTCACTGTCTTCCACGGAAGTCAGCATCATCATTTTGACAGCCGGTTTTTGTCGCAACATATCCAAAGCAGCATCCAGCCCGTCGTACTTT
>Ga0068700_100308_pt1 | contig 28757 bp, 24 predicted proteins | sample CeladaPassaD2F04_FD_62229 | JGI IMG/M metagenome (GOLD analysis project Ga0068700, IMG submission 62229) | Cellulose-adapted microbial communities from the Joint BioEnergy Institute, USA - Passage D2F04 | ecosystem: Engineered > Bioreactor > Continuous culture > Unclassified | place: USA, Joint...
CGAGTCCTTCTCCGTACGTGACCGGTATCGCGCCCAACGAGCGAAGATAGTCGTGGTTAGATTCGCTGGCGGTTCCGATCACGGTCCCGGCCCCCCATTCCTTCGCGAGCTGGACGGCGAAAGACCCGAGCATTCCGGCCGCGCCGTGGATCAAAATCGTATCGCCCTTGTTCACGCCGATCGTTTTCAGCGCGGCATAGGCGCCCTGCCCGTTGCCGCTCAACCCTCCGGCTTCCGCCCATGACATCGTCTTGGGTTTGCGCGTGATCTGGTCGGCGCTCACTACCACGTATTCGGCATAACAGTTCAAGATGCCGAAGCCGAGCACTTCGTCGCCCGTGCCAAACCCGGTAACGCCTTCGCCGACCTGGTCGACGATGCCGGCAAATTCGTTTCCCGGAATTTGCGGGAAGCGGACCGTGACGCTCGCCGGAGACAATCCGCTGCGAACGGCGCAATCGAAATGCTGCACTCCCGCGGCTTTCACCCGCACCCTCACTTGGCCCGGTCCGGCTTGCGGTTCGGGGAATTCCATGACTTTCATCACTTCCGGACCGCCAAACGACGCAAACGCGGCTGCCTTCATGTTTCATCCCTCATTTCGTGTTATTTCTGTTCATTTCTTGAGGTGTATTTTATAATGGATTCAATATAAATTAAAATATATATTAAATCATATTCTTGATATACTCAGATATATGATGTGAGGTGGAGAGATCGTGGAGCTGCTGCAGCTGCGATATTTTCGCACCGTTGCCCGCTGGGAGCACATGACGCGCGCGGCGCAAGAACTGCACATCGCGCAGCCCGCTCTGAGCAAGACGATCGCGCGGTTGGAAGAACACGTCGGAGTGCCGCTGTTTGACCGCCAAGGCGGGCGGATCCGGTTGAACGCGTTCGGCAAAACGTTTTTGGACAAAGTGGAGACTGCGCTGCATTTGCTGGAAGAAGCGAAAAAGGAGGTCGCCGAACTGGCGGGATTGGAGCAGGGGCACATCCGCCTGGCGACATCGACGCTGTCCCGTTTGTCCGAACCGCTGCGCGAATTTCTCGAGGGTCATCCCAACGTCAACATGCAGATTACCCACGCCTCTTCGTTGGAAGAAATGGCCGAATGGCTCGAATCCGGAAAGATCGATATCGGTTTTACGGTGATGCCGGTTGAAAAAAAGGGGATCGCGCAGGCGAAAGTGCTGAAAGAAGAACTGTATTTGGTCGTCCCCCGGAAACATCGTTTGGCGGGGTTGGCCGCCGTTCGTCTTGGAGACGCCGCCGATGAACCGTTTATCGGGTATAAAGACGGGTTCGTTTTTCAACAGGCGAACGACCGGTTGTTCCGGCAAGCGGGCATTTCGCCGAAATTCGTCTGCCAGGTCGATGAGCCGGAATCCGTTCTAAGCCTTGTGCGTGCCGGGCTCGGCGTCGCGCTGTTCGGATGCAAAAACGAAGAGGATCCCGAACTGGTCTTTTTGCCGATTGAATATCCGGTCTGCACGCGCGATTACTGGCTCGTCTGGCCGGAAAAACGCTATCTCTCCTTGGCCGCCCGGAAGTTTATCGACTTTGTCATCCCCTATTTTGATCGCGAACACGAGTAATGTCCGTTGCCGCAAGTGTTTTTAGCGCTGAATGGGGAAATGTCCGGACGGGTAGATTCTGAACGACGAATCGTCTGAACAGCGAATCGTTTGGATAGCGTATCGTTTGAATGGGAATGACTCCTCAGTGAGGATTTGAATGAAATTTTGCACTCATGGACGCGCGGAAAGAGGTACGGTGAAGGATTTTGTGTTAAATTTCGTACAAATGGACGCATGAAAACGGAATGGGGGGTTATTTTGTGTGAATTTTCACATAAATGGTTTGGGTGATACCGGTAGGGGTATCTATTTTGTGTGAAATTTCGCATAAGAGGACCCGGACAGACATTGACAAGAAGATTTTTGGGTGAAAAATAATACAAACTTCCAAATCCAGGGGGCGGCCTGAACAATCGTTCTTCTCAGGACGAATGGACTGCAAGGCGTCGTCCGGAATCGTCGCGGCATGTTCCAATTCCAGTTCACCCAATGCACATGTGCTTGTGCCAACGTCTTCGCGCTTAAGCGGTCGCGTCTAGATCCGTTCTTTCGGTATCTTGCGTGCCGCCTGTTCGCCGGAACAGCAAATTTGCCGCATTGTAAATCGCATTGTAGATGGGTCTGTAGATTCCGCTTGAAAATGCTCATGTCGTAAATTAAAATAGAAAAAACTGCATGTGGCGAAGCACGCCCGGAACTTTCTTGCAAATCGGCAGGAAATGTCCGGGCGTTTTTTGTTGCTTCAGGCGAACGGAAATGGGCATCCGGAAAATCGTTGATGAGACGAATTTGGGATTTTACGGGGTGAATGAATTTGAGTTTTGAAGTGGAACACGAAAAGTGGCTGAGAAGTCATTTGGCCAAACGGCAAGGCGAACGGAAGGATGCTCTGAGAAGGGGGCACGGGTACGGCAACCGTTTGTTTGTGGAGAAAGTATGGTGGCCTATGGTGGGACATTTTATTGGTTTGCACCCGGAATATGAAGTGAAGGATTGGCGAGGACGATCTTATTTTGTGGATTTTATGTGGAAATTGGGAGAGCATTGTATCGTCATGGAGATTATGGATTATGGTTCGCACGGCAAAGATCGGACGAAATATCGCATGGATCTCAATCGGGGATTGTTTCTTCAATCGCAATCCTATCATTATATCGAGATCTCGTTGGATGAATTGAAGGAAAACCCTTCGTTTATCCTGACGATGCTTCGACAAGTATTGGCCCCATATTTGACTGTAACAATCGAGCAAAACGGACAAATTATCCATCAGTTCGGCAAGATTGAAAGACAGTTGATGCGCCACGCCATTCGTCATCATCGGGTGCTCCTTCCGGCAAAAGCAGCAAAGGAACTTGAACTTCATAAGAATACCGTCATCAAGTATTGTCGTATATTGGTCGGCAAAGGGAAATTTCGCGCAGTGCCGTCGGGTGCGTCGGGACGAATTTATCGATATGAATATATAGGTGCAATACAAAGCCCTGATCTGATTTGAAAGAGATCGGGAAGCGTCTCCAATTGTTCGAAATGGGGAGCGGGAAGCGGGCTTCTGATGGTCGAGATATAGCCCAACGGAGAGGGGACAAAACGCCGAAGGAGGGATGGGTGCCGTCGGATTGGGGATTGCCGGGAAAACCAATTAAGTAAAGCTGGATGGTAAAAGCTGATTCGAATAAATCAAGCCCCTCATCTGCCGATGGGGGCCGACTTGCGGAAAAGCAACCATCTTCACGCGGGACGCACGCGGATCACGATTTTGCCGCGCGCCCTGCGGCTTTCGCTCTTCTCATGCGCCTTGGCCGTTTCCTCCAACGGAAACTCCGAATCGATCGTCACGCGCAGCTGCCCGCCGTCGAACAGACGGGACAGCTCTTCCAAATACGCCGCAGAAAAGGGCGGTAATTGCACATCCTGGACCGTAACGGACGCTTTCACCGCTTTTTCGGCCGAATAACGTCCCCATGCGACCGGTACGAGCCTGCCCCCCGGCTTCAGTGCGTCCAGCAACCAATCGCCGTCGCCGCCCGCCGTATCGAGGACTAGATCCGCGCTCCGTGCGAACTCTGCCAGCAGTCCGGCCGTATAGTCGACAAAGGCGTCGACGCCCAGATTCCGTAAATACGCTTCGTTGCGAGCGGACGCGGAACCGATGACGCGCGCGCCTTTCCAGCGGGCCAGCTGCACCGCCAAATGGCCGACGCCGCCGGCGGCGCCGTTGATCAGCACCGTTTGGCCGGCTTCCAGGTTCCCCTGCACGAACAGCGCATGCCAGGCGGTGAAGCCGGACTGGGGCAGTGCCGCCGCCTCGATGAAGGTGGCGGTTTTCGGCATGGGCGCCAAATGTCCGGCGGGCAAGACCGCGTACTCCGCGCAGCCGCCGCTGTTCGCCGTCATCCCATAGACCGCGTCCCCCGGGTGAAAGCCGGTGACTGCCGCTCCCGTGCTGACGACGACTCCCGAGATGTCCCAACCGGGAATATACGGGAGGCCGAAGCGGTCGCCGGCCAATCCGGAACGGATTTGCCAATCGCCCGGATTGACGCCTGCGGCATGGACGCGGACGAGCACCTCGCCTTCACCCACAGCCGGCACGGGCACCTCCTCGCAGCGCAGCACGTCGGGTCCGCCGTAGGTGGAATACCGGATTGCTTTCATCGTTTCGGGGATTCCCTGAGACATGGTCGTATTCCTCCTTTTTGCGTGAGTGTTGACCTTTCGTGAGTGTGTTTTCATGAATGTTATCCTTTCATGGGAGTTATCCTTTCGTGAGTGTCGTCTTTTCGTAGAGTAACGTTCTTTCGTGCTTGTCGTCTTTTTGTGAATTATTTCGTGTGCGGCGTCTTTTCGTGAATTGTCTTTTCCGTGAGAGTTGTCTTTTCGTTTACAACGTCTTTTCTTTTCGTGAGTGTCGTTTTTCGTGAGTGTCGTTTTTCGAGATCGTGAACCGTTCGTGTTTGTCGTTTTTCCGTGTGTGACTTATCGTCGACCTTGGTGGGGGTTGTCCGTGTGTGTCCGCATGTCGTTTGATGTGTGCAAGGACTTCATTCACTACAATTGTAGGAAAGCCGGAAACCGGGGACAATGGACAATACGGTCCGCCTGTCGGTTAACCGACAAATGGGCGCGATTGTCGGCCCATTTCGCTTGCGGGATCCGATAAATTCCCATTCCGGGCGAGATGGTTGGGCAAGGTCGTTAACCGAAATATGCAAAAGCGGTTGTCTGATGAGATCGAGGCGGGATCCGCCGATACCCATAATGGGCGAGATTGTCGTCAAGGGCTGCGGCTTGATCCGCAGATGCCATCATCGGTGCGATGTCTTGTGCAAGCGTCGCAGAGCCGGATGATGAGGCCTCCGGATTGTTTGTCGAACCGCGACGAATCCGGAGGCGGATTGTCCGCTCGGATCGGTTACAGATGTGAACCCCCGGTGGCATCGAGGCATTGCCCTGTAATCCAGCGCCCTTCCGCAGAGGCGAGGAAAGCGACCACATCGGCGATATCGGCGGGCTCCCCGATTCTGCCCAGCGCGGACATCCCGGCGGCAAATTTTCGTCCCTCGGGTGTGTGGAGCCAAGGGGCGGTCACATCCGTGTCCACAATGCCGGGCATGACCGCATTGACCGTGATCTGCCGGGGACCCAGCATTTTGGCCAAATGAAGCGTAAACGTGTTGATCGCGCCTTTTGTCAAGTTGTAGGCCATGATATGGGGGAACGCAATTCGCGTAACTCCGGATGAAATATTAATGATTCTCCCGTGATCGCGCAGCATGGACAGCGTGTGCCGCACGAGGAAGAAGGGGGCTTTTACATTGACCGCAAACAACCGGTCGAACGTGTCTTCGGTCGTTTCCTCCATCGGTGGCGAGGTGCCGATTCCGGCATTGTTGATCAAAATGTCGAATTGAACTTCTTGGGTCAATCGGAGAAGCTCCGTGCGGAACGATTCGACCAGTTGTTCGACGCCGCTGACCGTATCCAGATTCGCGCCGATCGGAAACGCTTGCCCGCCCTTGTCCGTAATGGCGCGCACGGTTTGCTCCGCCGCGCTGCGATTGGCACCGTAATGAACGGCGACGATCGCTCCTTCCTCGGCCAACCGCATCGCGATGGCTTTTCCGATTCCTCTGCTGGCTCCTGTTACAAGAGCGATTTTGTTATCCAGTCGTTTCATTTTGCCTGCCTCCCCAGAATAGTGGAATGTGGATGACAGTCATACTGTACACCTTCCACAAAGGGGGAGAGTCAAGGGCGGCATATAAAGGCCGTTTATACGACGGGAATGAGCAGTTCGGCCAGCCGGGAACGCCCATAGATATCTTTGTCGGGGGTCAAATACGTTTCACGGACGGCGCCTTCCCCGAAGGTGATTCCGTCACGAGCCTCAACCCAGGAAAAGAGTTCTTCCATGACTGGACAATGATGGGCGAACGGGTCGCAAAAATGGAGGAAAGAAGCGGCTTTCATACCGGGGATTTGCCGCACTTGAACTCTGTCGTTGCCGGATATGGGGCGGGAAAGAGGCACGGCCACTTCAATGTCCACCGGATCACGCTGGACCAGGGCATCCATTCGGTTGCCGCCGCGATGGTCATGCCACAATATCGAAATGGAACCTTTCGCGTCCTCTTCGCTTTCATTTTGGACATAACGGATGATTTCGTCGATCAGCACGCAAACTTTCGATCGCGGAACCACATCGCGGATCGAGGCGGCAAGCTGCGGCTTGACCCGGCGAAGGCGAATTTGTCGGCGGCCTGCTTTTTGCAAGTCGTGCTGTATACGGTGTATGCTGTTGTTCACTTCGTCGAGTTGTTTCATGGTGGTCTGGATGGTCTGAAGCAGTTCGGTCTGTTTGCTTTTCAACCGTTCCATCGCTTCATGCTGCGAGATATCGTTCAACAATACTTTGATCTGGTCCAGCGTGAATCCTTGTTCTTTATAAGAGAGGATCCTTTTGACGGTGAGAAGCTGATTTTCGGTGTAGTACCGATATCCTGAATGTTCATCGATGAATGCGGGAGGGAGCAAGCCGGCTTGATCGTAGAATCGCAAAGTTTTTACCGACAGCCCGCAAATTTTGGAAAATTCCCCAATCTTTATCATGGAACGTTGAACCTTCCTTCCTTTGATCCGTCGCCCTCTCGCTGTCACTTCCCGGACCGGTAAAAAGCGCTCCAAATATCGTATTCGACTTCGGGTCGGTGCATCAAACAGAACGCGATCAGCCCGGCAGCCGGCCTTGCAGTCGTTACCTGAGGTCGCGATCGTCCCTTCGGCACGAAGATGAAGAATAGACCGTCCGCCGGTCAGCGATTGCAGATTCGTTCATGCAGTATCGCGAATTCAGAAAGCGGGGGCATTGTCGCCATCCGCTTCCGCTTGTTCCGAAAGAAGGCGTTTCAACTTGGGAATCGTGTCGTCATCCGGTGACGGTATATTGATCGTGACCGTGAGGTGAGGGGGCTCCGATGCCAGGAACGAAAGCTGATCAAACACGAGCCTCCCGACCTTCGGATGATCATTGACTTTCTTTCCTTCAGGTCCGTTCAGCACATCATGCCGCGGCCACCATGCCCTGAATTCCGCGCTTGCCCGCTTCAAGTCTTCAATGAGCTCCATCCACCAAGGGTCTCCGACAAATTTTCCGTAGTTCGCGCGAAAATGGGCCAATCGATGGCGGGCATGATGCTCCCAATTCTCCCGGAGCAGTTCCCGCACATACGGTGAGGTGAACGTTCTCCACACCGTGTTTCGTTCACGCATTGACATGGCCTCGTAATTTCCGTAAATCAATTTTGCCGCTCGATTCCATGCAACCACATTCAGGCGCTGATCCGTCGCATAAGCCGGGCTTGTTCCCTGCAGATCAAGGAAGGCTTGCAGGGTAGGAGGGATGAACGTTTCAGCCGGCGTCGGATCGGCGGGCGGCTGCTGCATGCCCAACATGAACAGATGTCTGCGCTCATTGGAATCGAGCTGGAGAGCCCGCGCGACGTTTTCCAGCACTTGTGCGGAAACCTGAATGTTTCTCCCCTGCTCCAACCACGTGTACCAGTCCACGCTGATCCCCGCAAGCATCGCCACTTCCCCGCGCCGCAATCCCGGTGTGCGCCGCCGGCCTCCGGAAGGCAAACCGGCCTGTTCGGGCGTAATGCGTTCGCGCCTCGTCCGCAAAAATTGAGCCAGCTCTTGAAGCCGCTCCCGCGTGGACTGGTCCATTGTTTTCCACCTGCTTCCTCGGGATGGTAGGAGAAAGACTCCCAGGATAAACGCTCATCTTATTCTAGTATGCGATTTTACCATACACTTTAAAAGAGTAGATTTCATTTTGCAACGGAAGGAGATTCCCCTATGGAGAAAGCCATGCGGCAGCGTTCCGGCAGTTTGGGCAGACCGGCGAAAGCGCTGCTGATTTTTGGAGTTTCACTCGGGTACTTTATGGTGCTTCTGGATACGACGGTGGTGAGCATCGCTCTGCCTGCGATTCGCGCCGACTTGGGAGGCGGAATCGCGGGGCTGCAGTGGGTGATGAACGCTTATACGATCGTGTTCGCCGGTTTGCTGATGTCCATGGGCGCGCTTGCCGACAAACTGGGAGCGAAGCGAGTTTTTATTTATGGTTTGCTCGTCTTTCTTGCCGCGTCGGCCGCATCCGCGACAGCTCCGTCGTTGGGCTCGCTTGTCGGCTTGCGCGCGGTTCTCGGTGTCGGAGGAGCCGCGCTGATGCCGGCCTCCCTGACCATTTTGGCGCATGCTTTTCCGGAACCGGTCGAACGCGCGCGCGTTCTCGGCATTTGGGCCGCGACGACCGGGACGGCGATGGCGGCGGGACCGGTCGTCGGCGGGATTTTGGTCGACCATTTCGGATGGCGCAGCATTTTTCTTCTCAACGTTCCGCTTTCCGTTATTAGCCTGATCTTGGTTTTTCTGCTCGTGGGAGAAACGAGTCGCAAACCTGGCCAAAGCTTCGACTGGCTCGGTCAAATGACGGCCATTGCCGCGATGGCCGCGCTGTCCTTTGCCCTCATGGAAAGTGAAACGTATGGGTGGGGTTCTCCGCAAATATTGGCGGCGTTCGGCCTGGCCCTGACAAGCGCCGTCTTGTTCCTGATCATTGAAAGGAAGAGCAGGGCGCCGCTTTTTCCGTTGCGGATGTTCCGAAACGTGACCTTGTCGTTTGGATTGCTGGCCGGTATGGCGATCAACATCGGTCTGTCGGGAATATTGTTTGTGATCCCGCTTTACTTTCAACAAATCCGCGAGTTTTCGGCCCATTTGGCCGGGCTTGCCTTACTTCCCCTTACGATTCCGCTTGTCGTCAATCCGATTTTCACCGGCCGGCTTGTCGGCCGAATCGGAGCCAGATTGCCGATGACGATCGGATTCATTCTTGCGGCGATCGGCACATTGGCGCAAGCGTTGTCGGATGCCGACACCGGTTATTTTCCGACGTTTATCGGATTGCTGCTGGTCGGTTTCGGCGTGTCTTTTACCATTCCCCCGCTGATGGCCGCGGTTATGTCCTCCGTTTCCAAGGATCAGACCGGAACGGCTACGGGAGCCCTGAATTCAAGCCGACAGCTTGGCGCGACGCTCGGTGTGGCCATCGTCGGTTCGATTCTGGGCGGCGGCGCATCTTTTGTGACGGGAATGCATATATCGTTGATCGTGATTTCCGTTGTTTTGTTATTCGGCGGCTTGATCTCTTTCTCGTTTATCGGGCGGACGAAGTCGTAGACCGGCGTGAAACGCGAAAGATGCCCCGGCCGGTGCGAAGAGGGTGTCCATATCCGGGGGATACTGGGGAAAATCGGCATAATGAAAATGCGAGAGGCAGGCGGTTCCAAAATACAAAACCGCTCCGGTCGCGCTGTCCATCCGCAAGCCCCAACCCCCCGCCGACACCGGAGCCATCCGTTCGTCGTACGAATCCGTCGCAGCCGTTCAGCCGTTTTGGTAATCCGTTTTGGCGAGATCCATCCTTCCGATGCACGGAATCCGTCCCTTCGGCATACGTTCAGCACCGTGATCTTCAGATAAATGGAGGGGGTCAACCGGAGTTCGCCTGTTGACATCACCTTCCAAATGTAACTATAATGGTTACATATTGCAAGAACACGGCATTTTTCCGGAGCTTGTCCAAACTGCAGGAAACGATGACGTTTTTTGAAGATTTGCATCACGCTGCCGTGTGGCAAAGAAGCCGCATTTCGGGATACATTTGCGAACCCAACCCGACGCGTCCGCGCAGCCAAGGCATATGTCCCGATTTGCGCGAATTTTATGAAAACGATGGGCCGGCGATGAAACAGGAGTTGTTCCGCCTGACGATCTCGACCTTTGGAGGAGCCGAGGGAGGTCGCGAGACAGGGTGGAAAAGGGAACGGTGCAAAGGTTTTGGAAAAAGGGAGGGTTCGTATGCATAATCAAAGGATTGTCGTCAGCAAATACGGCGGCCCCGACGTTTTGCAGCTGGTGGAGGAACCGCTGCCGCAGCCGGCTGCGGGAGAAGTGAGGGTCAGGGTGTTCACGGCGGGAGTCGCTCTGGCGGATGCGATGCGAAGGGAAGGGGTATACCCCGGGACGCCCGCGCCTCCCTTTACCCCGGGATATGATATCGTCGGGGAAATCGACGCCGTCGGCGAGGGGTTGCGCGATGCGCGAATCGGGCAAAAAGTCGTCGCATTGATGAACGGCATCGGCGGATATACCCGGTATATTTGTTTGCCTGAAAGCGAACTTGTCCATCTTCCGGAGAGCGTCCATCCGGATGAAGCGGTATCGCTCGCGCTCAATTACGTGACCGCCTACCAAATGCTTCATCGTTATGCCAAAGTGAGACCCGGTCAATCGATTCTCATCCACGGCGCCGCGGGAGGGGTCGGAACCGCTCTTCTCGAACTCGGCAAATTGGCGGGTCTGCGCATGTATGCGACGGCTTCCGCCGCGAAACACCATGTCCTCGCCCGGTTCGGCGCCGTCGCCATCGATTACAGGACCGAAGATTTCGTGGCCTGCGTCATGCGCCACGAACCGGAAGGCGTTCATGCCGTTTTTGATCCGATCGGCTGGGAAAACTGGCAAAGATCGTTTCGTACGCTGCGAAAGGGAGGCGCGTTTGTCGGTTACGGATTTACTTCCATCCTCTCGGACGTCGCCTCCGACGAGAAGAAAAATTCGCTGTTGGCGGGTTGGAGGACGCTGTCCGAGAACAAGAAAACGCCGGACGGCAACGACGCTTTCATTTACAGCCTGACGACATTGAAGCAGAACGAGCCTGCCTGGTACAAGGAAGATTTGTCACAGCTGCTGAAATGGCTGGCCGAGCGCAAAATCCGGCCGATTGTGGCCAAAACGTTCCCGCTGCAGGACGCAAGCCGCGCCCACGAGTATTTGAGCAGCTCAGCCGCCATCGGAAAAATCGTTTTACATTGCGTTTCGTCTTGAACGATCGGAACGGCCCGTCGCGCCTCATTCTTAGCGTCCGGGCGTCTGCGTCTGCATGGGCGAACGACCGGAGCCCGCCGGCATTGGCGGGCTTTTCGCATGCGCCGAACATGCCGTTCGGAAAAGTTTCATTCTCACGTTTTCGCCTGTTTGTCCGTCCCGATGACCGCGCTGCGGGGAGGACGCCGCCGAAGGAGACGAAGACGTCCGGCGGACCACAGTCCGAAATTCCGGCGGAATCGCATCACCGGATGTTTTTAAGGTTTTTTTAAGGTGTCGTTTTGTATCATTCAACAGGATAGCGATCGACCAACATGAAGGGCGTGACGCGAATTGGAGAACAGCTTTAGGCGGAGATTATCAGGGGCGGCATGGGGACGCCTTATGTTGGTGTTTTCGATCATCATCGGCTGAATGTTTCCGGCGCTGCAGCCGGACCGGGCGAATGCGGCTTATTCGGACATCCGGGGCCATGCGTATGAGCAGGTGCTGTCCAAGTGGATCGACGAAGGACTTCTGCACGGGTACGCCGACGGCACCGTGCAGCCCGACCGAACGGTGACAAGAGCGGAGCTGATGGCGCTGATCAACCGTTCATTCGGGTTTCTCGAACCGGCCGACATTGTCGCTCCGGACCTGACGCCGGGAGATTGGAAATACGAACAGGCGGTGTTGGAGATTACCGGTTTGCGAAAGAGCGGGAATGTCCCCATATTTAAGGTTACGGTGAAGTTGAACAAACTGACGTCGAATTGATCGAAAGGCGCCCCACATGACGAATGTCGGGCGCCTTTGCCGTGAACCGGTGAATCAACGCAATCAGCCGAAAGGAGGCGGTTTTTCCCTGTCCGATGCGCATTTCCAAATTGCAGCGGGACGGCCCGCAAGGCGGCGATTCATGGCTCGGCGGCGGAATATGGCATGACGGATAGGGCCAACCAACCAATACGGCATATCTTGACAGGTTCATCGGAGAGGATTATGATGAAATCAGCCAGTGAAAGTAAGTACTTGCATTCATCTTGTGCGCCGCCTTGGTGCCAGCTTAGAGCCATTTTAAATCCAGAGCCATCTTTAGCGCCGTCTTAACGCTTAGCGCCTGGTGCCGACTTAGCGTTGGTGGCGCCCTAGTACCGTTTATCTTGTTGGCGACATACTGCCGCCTTACCGGGAAGGAGATTTCGCAGATGACGGGCCCATTGAACACGAGCGACAAACTGCTTTTAGCCGCGATCGACCTCATGGCGGAGAAGGGATATCACGCGACAACGACGAAGGAAATCGCCGCGGCCGCCGGCGTGAACGAGGTGACGTTGTTCCGGCATTTCGGCAGCAAGCAGAAGCTGCTTGAAGCCGCCTTCGACAAATATCATTACGGCGACGAAATGACGAAGCTGTTCCGGGAGAAGCTCGTTTGGGAACTGCAGCCGGACCTGCTTTTGATCAGCCGAACGTACCACACGATCATGGCGCGCAACCGCAAAATGATCATGATCGGCATCAAAGAAGGCGGCAGCATCCCCGGCGTGGACGAACGGGCGAGCCGCCACCCGCAAATTCTGAAGCAACTGCTGTCGGAGTATTTCACCGCCATGCAAAAACAAGGCAAACTCCGCGGCGATGCGAACCCCGAACTGCAGGCGTTATGCTTCATGTGGATGAATTACGGCGCATTCGTGACGGGGATGAGCACCGGAGGCGCGCATGCGGGGGTGTCGATGGATGCGTTTATCGAAGAAAGCGTGCGGACCTTCGTCAGAGCGTTGACGCCGCCCAGCGTCGAACAAGGATGAGCATCGGCGATGCGCATGCGGGGGTGTTGATGGATGTGTCGAATAGGTGTTTGGTTTATGGCGCGGCGTTCTCGCACTTTTTTCACCTTTTAGCAAGTAAGTACTTGCAAACATCATCGTTTTCGTCCTTTTAGCAAGTATGTGCTTGCTTTCATTCCCGATATGGAGTGATCGCCCATGTACACACATGCCAAACGGCAAAAAGGCATAAAATTAATGCGGCTCATGTTGTTCACCGTCACGATTTCATCGATGAGCGCCCAGATGTTTCATGTGGTGCTCCCGCAAATCAGCGAAGAATTCGGCCTCAGCATGGCGCAGGTCAGCTGGCTGTCGTCCGCCTACACCCTGATCTACGCGTTCGGAACCGTCACCTACGGGAAGCTTGCGGACCGATTTCAGCTGAAGACGCTGCTCACCTTCGGCATCGGTTTGTTTGCCGCGGGATCCTTCATCGGACTCGTTTCCGCATCGTTTGCGGCCGCGCTGCTCGGAAGATGCCTGCAGTCGGCGGGGGCGGCGGCCGTTCCGGCCCTCTCGCTGATCATCCCCGTCCGCTATTTTGCGCCGGAGCATCGAGGTTCCGCGATCAGCATGTCCGCCGTCGGGGTGGCCCTCGGAAGCGCATTGGCTCCGTTCGTGTCCGCATTCATCGTGAGCTTCGCGAATTGGCGGTGGCTGTTTCTGCCGTCGCTGTTGATTGTGGCGCTGATTCCGTTGTATCGAAAATTTTTGGAGTTTGAGCCGAAAAACGAGCCGCAAGCCTTCGATTGGATCGGCGGCATCCTGCTTGCTTCGTCGGTCGCCCTGCTGCTCATTGGGGTTACCAATCAAATGTGGTGGTTCCTGATGGCGAGCCCGGTCGCTTTCCTGCTTTTCCTAGCCAGAATCCGTACGGCGAAAGCGCCGTTCATCGATCCGAAACTGTTTATGAACCAATCATATGTCGTCGGACTGTTGCTTATCCTTCTCATCGCCGGCATCGGCATCTCGCTGTATTTTGTGCCGCCGATGTTGTTTACGCAGGTGTATCGCCTGGATTCCCATTGGATCGGTTTCGCGATGGTACCGGCGGCCGTCGCTTCTTCCCTCCTTGGCAGAAAAGGCGGAAAACTGGCGGACCGGAAAGGCAACGCCTTCGTGCTCACCCTCGCTTCCGGATTGTTGATGACCTGTTTTGTCCTGTTATCCACCTTTGCTGAAATTTCGCCTGTGTGGATGATCGCTTTGTTTCTGATTTTCGGCAATGTGGGCCAGTCCTTTATGCAAATTGCGATGTCCAACTCCGTGTCCCGGACGCTTCCGGCGGATCGCGCGGGCTCGGGCATGGGGCTGTTTTCCATGACGAGCTTCGCCGCCCAGGGGATCGGGTCCGTCGTGTACGGTTTGGTGTTGGAGCAAGGCCCGACGGTGAGCTGGAATCCGCTGCACGCCGGTCCCGCCGGCGCCGTGTTCAGCAATCTTTTTCTGGCGCTCGCCGTACTGCATGCGGGGATTCTGCTCGTGTACCGCGTCAAATTCATCCCGAGAAAATCCCGTGTTTCCATGAAGCCTTCCCCAAATCAAAAATAAGGAGGGAACCGCAATATGTCTTCCACTGTCAGGCAGAAGTTGGAGGAAACCGTGATGTCTTGGCCGGGCGTGACGATGGGTCCCCACCGCTTCGGCGGTATCGAATTCAATTTTGAAGGCAAAGAAATCGCGCATCTGCACGGCGATCACCATCTGGATATCCCGTTTTCGAAATCCGTGCGCGACGAGCTGGTCGCAGCGGGACGCGCATTGCCGCATCATATTTTCCCGCAATCCGGTTGGGTGACGGTCTATGTGCACACCGAGCGGGAGCTTGCCGACGCGATCGCCCTCATGCGCATGAAGTACGAGCATCTTGTCTCCAAGCCATCTTGAAACCGGGGCAAACGGCACCGGAAGATGGCGCCGGTATTTCCAATTTTATCGGACTGTGATACACTTCAAGCATAGAACAACCGTCTGCGAGGCGCACAAAGGCGTGTTGCCCGCCGAAATGCGTGTCGCGTTGGCGGATCGACACATGCGCATTGATCATCATCGTTCCAATTCCAAGGCGATCATCTGTGCGCGGATGATTGCTTTTTTTTGTACATATGGATTGCCGTTCCATTCTGCGTTTCACTGCCCCCTTGCAATATCAATCAACGACCGGGCAACCTGCGTGTCCGAAAATCATCGTGGATTCCTTTCACGGTTTTGTGCGCCGCCTGACGGCGAAACTCGCGGACTCGCCTGAATGGATGTTTCGAAGTAAGGAAAAATCTGATCGTGAATTCGTCGAATCCGTCCGTATGAGCGGCCGCGATTGTCGAAAAGGGCGAAGATTGGGCGTTTTTTCAGCATATTACCGCTATGATGGAACAGGCTTGCAAAGGAGACAGGCGCGATGTTACGTGTAATGCTCGTGGATGATGAGGCGGATGCGCTCCAACTGCTGGAAATTTTGCTCGGTCAAATCGGCGGCGTCGAGATCGTCGGAAAGTTTGCCAGTCCCGTTCAGGCCATGGAGGCGTTGGGGACGACGCATGTGGATGCCGTGTTCCTGGATAATCAAATGCCGGGCATGACGGGCATGGAGGCGGCGAGAAAAATCAAGGAAATCAAGCCCCGGATGCCGATTGTGTTCACCACGGCGTATTCGGAATACGCGGTGGAAGCGTTTGAAGTGCAGTCCATCGACTATCTGCTGAAGCCGATTGCGCCGGGCAGACTGCAGCAGGCGGTGTCGCGCATCCGGCAGGCCGTATTCGCGGACCAGGCTCGTCCGGACGCCAGTCCCCATCCTGCGATCCGGTGCATGGGGGGCTTCTCCATTCAACTGCCACATGATGCCATCCGGCTGCTTCCATGGAAGACGAACAAGGAAAAAGAGATATGCGCGTTTTTGATCCATCACGAAGGCACGCCGGTGGATACCGCGCTCATTATTGATTCGATTTGGCCGGGATACGATTTGAAAAAGGCGAAAACGTACTTCTATACCTGCCTGTCCTATTTGCGCAAAAGTTTGCAGGAGCATCGCGTTCCCGTCAGCGTGGAAAAAGCCGGCAGCGGATTTGCCGCGCGGCTGGGGGGAGCGGCCGCCGATGTGACGCAGCTCGAAGCCATGCTGGACGGCATCTTGTCGGCGGAGGAAGCGGATGAACGGTTGTACGACAAGATCAACGGTTTGTACAGGGGCGAATATATGGAAGGCTGCGATTACAATTGGGCGTTGGCCAGAAGGGAGTCCATCAAAACGAAGTATATTCGCTCGCTGCGGCGTTTTTACCGGCTCTTTCGCCGGCGGGGCGACGCGGCGCGCGCGGCGGACAGTTTGCAGCGCGTGCTCGCGATCGCGCCGGATTCCGAGGCGGACGGCCGCGAGCTCATCCTGCTGCATCTGGAAACGGGCAACCGGAAAGAGGCTCTGCGCATTTACCGCGGGCTGGAGCAGGCGGTTCGCGTTCAGCTGGGCGCCGAACTGGAGGAGGATACGGCAAGGCTTTATCGACAATTGACACGAAACGGATGAGGGAACGATGGGAAAAAAGATCGCGGCGCTGATCGTGACGCTGGCCATATTGGGCGCGACGTACGGATTGTTTTTCGCGTATTTTGCGAAGGTAGGGGAACCGGCGCCGAGAGCGGTGAACGGGTTTCTCGATTTGTCCGCCTGGGATTTTGCGAACGACGGTGTCGTTCCACTGGACGGCGAATGGGAGTTTTATCCGAACTTGATCGTCTCCCCCGACAACTTCGCCTCTTCCTCCTTGAAGCCCGACGGCCTGCCGCCGCAGCGGATCGAAGTGCCGGGATCGTGGTCGGATCAAATGACGGCATTGGGCGCGGCGACGTACCGTCTGCAGATCAAAGTCGGCGATCCCGCGCCCGTATACGGATTGAAAACTTCGTCGGTCCAAATGTCCAACCGCGTGATCGTCAACGGTGAGGTTGTGGGCCAAAGCGGAACGCCGGCGGCGGAAAAGCGGAACTACAACGCGATGAACCGACCGTATGCCGTTTATTTCAATTTGAAGCCCGGGTGGAACGAAATCGTCGTGCAGGTGGCCAACCACGAGTTTCCCTCCGGCAGCGGCATTAACGAATCGGTCTATTTTGGCGAGGCCGCGCAAATTTCCGCGATGCGCGAAAAGGCGCTCGCCCACGACTGGGTTACCGTGACCGCGTTTCTGATCATGGGGCTGTATTTTATCGGATTGCATACCCAACGAAAAAAAGACGTGTCCCTGCTCGTGTTCGGGCTCATGTGCGTATTCATCGCGCTGTTCACCAGCACGCGCGGTGAAAGGCTGCTGTTCAGCCTGTTCGGCTCCGTCCCGTTTTGGCTTTATCTCCGCATTCAGATGGTTTCGGCGATCGGAGCCGGAATGGGGTTTCTCCTGTACTTGTACACGGCGTTCCGTCCGTTTTCCTCCAAATGGTTGATCCGGATCGGCCTGGTCGTCGGGGCGGTGCTTGCGGTGTGGGCGATCGGCTTCATTCCCCGTTTTGCGACGAATGTTTTTCGTCAACTGGTCACGATCTACGCCACATTTCCGCTGCTGTACGCCATTTATGTTTTTGTCCTGGCGGCTTTCCGCAAGGTGGAGGGGAGCCTGTATCTGGCCGTCGCCGCGGTCGCCCTGAACGTCTATGCGCTGGTGCAAAATCTGAACGTGTATTTCGCCGTTTCGGTGGATTCGCTGCCTCCGTTCGAACCGTTTGTGTTTCTGCTGATGCTCGCATTGCTCATGTCGCTGCGGTTTTCCAACGCGTTTCGGAAAATCGAAGAGCTTTCCGTCCAACTGTTGAAATCGGACAAGCTGAAAGACGAGTTTCTGGCGAGAACGTCGCACGAGTTCAAGTCGCCGCTGCACGGCGTCATTCATATCTCCCGATCGATGCTCGACAGAACCCATCATCCGCCGACGGCGGAGCAGCGCGAGAAGCTGCAGTTGATCGTGGACATCGCCGGCAGACTATCGCAGCTCGTGTACGACATTCTCGATTTTTCCAAGCTGAAGCAGGGCGAACTGGCCATTCATGCGACGGCGGTCGATGTCCGTCCGGCGGTCGAGATGCAGGTGCGCATGTATTCGTATCTTTGCGAGAACCGCAGCATTCGTCTCGAAAACCGCGTGCCGCGGAACTTGCCCTACGCGCTGGCCGATGAAAGCCGGTTCGGCCAAATCGTCGGCAATCTGCTGGACAATGCGGTCAAACATACGGAAAACGGCAGCATTGTCATCGACGCCGCGGAAAAGGACGGCATGATTGAAATTACGGTCCAGGACACGGGCGAAGGAATCGATGAGCAGCACATCCCGCACTTGTTCGAAGCGTTTCAAACGTTTGACGCGAAGTCGGAGCGCGGGGGGTTCGGACTCGGGCTGTCGATCGTCAAACAGCTGGTCGAACTGCAGAACGGAAAAATATCGGTATCTTCGGCCAAAGGAGTCGGGACGACGTTCACCTTCACGATGCCGATTGCGGAGCGCGGCGGCAAACCGCAGGCGGTTTCCCGGTTTGGCGAGCCGCAGGCCAAAGTGCCGGAGTACGCGCTCGCGACGCCGTATTATTTGAACCAAAAAGGCAAGCATACGGTGTTGATCGTCGATGACCAGGCGCTGAATCTGAAAGTGCTGATGGACGCGCTGGAGCCCCTCGGGTATAACGTCATCGCCGTCAAGAGCGGTTACGAGGCGCTCGACCAAATCGCGAAACCGAACAAAATCGATCTCGTCGTCCTCGACCTGATGATGCCGGGCATTTCGGGGTACGAAGTGTGCCAAGAGATTCGCAAAACGTACACGCTACTGGAACTTCCCGTGCTGATGGTGACGGCGGCCATCGGGCCGCAGGACAAGGTGGCGGCGTTCGAGGCCGGCGCGAACGATTTCCTGCCGAAGCCGTTCGATTTGGCGGAGCTGAAAGCGAGAATCGGCAGCCTGCTGTTGGTCAAGGAATCGCTCGCCAAAACGGTCGAGCTTGAGGTGGCGTTTCTGCAGTCGCAAATCCAACCGCATTTTTTGTACAACGTCCTGAACAGCATTGTCGCGACCAGCTACACGGATGCGGAACAATCGAGAACATTGACGATCAATCTGGCCGATTATTTGCGCGGATGTTTCCGCTTCAGCAACGCGGAACACCGGATCACGTTCGAAGAAGAATTCGGTCTGATCCGGACGTACGTGGAAATCGAACAGGCGCGGTTCAAAGAAAGGCTGAAGTTCGAGTATGAATTTGCGGAATCGATGTACCGGGTGAACATTCCTCCCCTGCTGCTGCAGCCGCTCGTGGAAAACGCGATTCGGCACGGGATCGGCAATCGCATCGAGGGAGGTTGGGTGAAACTGACGGCCTTTGAAGCGGAAGGCGAGTACTGGTTCGTCATCGAGGATAACGGCGTCGGCATCGGAAGCGGCGGCTCATCGACGAAATCCGGTTCGGACAAGCGTCAGGGCGTCGGCCTGTTGAACATCAACAAGCGTTTGAAATACGAGTATGGAAGAGAGCTGCACATGGAAAGCGAGCCGGGGCGGGGAACGAAAGTGACGGTGCGGATTCCGGCGGAATCGGCGTGAACGGAAGTTGCATGCGCCAGGTGGAAGCCTTTGTCGCGAAAGCGCAGGCCGCCGCGCAGGCGCATGCCGCGCGCGCAAATTTGGCCCCTGTGCATGACGCCGCCCGAAAACGCAATCCGGGTCAGCCGCAATCGGGATTTCCAAGGGGCCTCCAGCATTAATCTGCGGATCGGCTCGCCATCGATGCCCAGCTGCCGGTTTGCCGAAATTTTTCATACTCGTTCTTGAGCAGCGACAGATCGAACGAGCCCGGCTCCGCGCCCAGCACGGTTTCAATGAAACCGCCGATCGCGGCGCGGCGAAGCCGCAGTTCCTCCCGATTCCACTGAAACACGGAAGCATCCAGCCAAAACTGGTAACCGGTGACGAGAAATTCGGCCGCCAGCAAAGCGTCCTTGTCCGTACGGAAGCTGCCTTCCCGTTTGCCCTGCTCCACAATTTGTCCGAAAATCGGCGCGAAGGCTTTGATCGATCGGATCATCATTTTTTGGTGCAGGAACGCGTTTTCTTCATGATGGATATGGGGAAAGAGGCTTCCCATGCTTTGCTCATGGTCGAATCCATAGAGGTCGTGGGCGATCATCAGGAGCGCTTTGCGGTAAGCCGGGAGGCTGTCGTCATGCGCGATTTTTTTGAATACCGCAAGCCCTTGATCGATCGCCCGGTCAATCACGGCATCGGCGATTTCGTCTTTCGATTTGAAGTAGTAATAGAACGTGCCCTGGGAAACGCCGACTTCCTTGACGATATCGCTGATCGCCGTTTTGGCGTAGCCTTTCGTGCCGAACAGCTTTTCCGCCGCATCCAGCAATTCCTGCCGGCGTTCCTCGGGATCCTTGACGATTCTCGGCATATCGGACCTCCGCCCGTTTTTTTCTAACCTGGATTATAACATAACGGAAGCTCACCGTTTGACAAAGGGGCTTCCGATCCCATACAATGCAATTATAACTGACTGACAGTCAGTCAGTTAATATCGGACGGTCGTAATGGGATTTTTTCCATCGAACTTTCAAGCCTGAAAGCCCAAGATACATTCATGCAAGATGGGTCCGATCATTCATGCGGGATGATTCCAACTCGTTCATGTCTAGTTGATTTCAAACCGTTCATGTCTAGTTGATTTCAAACCGTTCATGCCAAGTTGATCCCTAACCCTTTCGAAGTAAAGGAGGAAAGTGAACATGCCGAAGGTCAAACGGTCAGGAGAAACGAGTGTGCAGCCGATGTCTTATCAAGAAGCCGCTCATTTGCTGAACCCGCTCAGAAAGCTTCTCCTTTCCCCCAAAAAGCTCGTCCGACGCCTGCATTTGCGGCAGGATGCGAAAGTGCTGGAAATCGGGCCCGGGCCGGGATTTTACAGCGGGGAAATCGCGCGCAGCATTCCCTCGGGAACGCTGACATTGTTCGATATTCAGCAGGAAATGCTTGATCTGGCGAAGAACCGGCTGGAGGGGATGGGCGTTTCCAACGTGCAATACGTTCGGGGAGATGCCGCACGGCTGCCCATGGACAGCGAATCTTTCGATGCGGTTGTGCTCGTTTGCGTGCTCGGCGAAATTCCGAACCGGGACCAATGTTTGCAAGAAGTGCGTCGCATACTGCGCCCCAACGGCCTGTTGTCCGTTACCGAACAGCTGGGCGATCCGGACTTCATTTCCAGGGGAGAGATGCGAAATTTGGTGACGAGGAACGGTTTTGCCCTGGACAAATCTTACGGAATTTGGAAAAATTACACGTTGAATTTCAAAAAATCGCTCCCTTAACTTCAGCTCACGACTTTGACACACCCGGATTTTCTCACGCCCGGTTTCCGGTAGCCGCCCGTCGACAAAAGAAGTAGCCACAATCCCTGGAATACAGGGATTGTGGCGGTTTGGAATCACAAACCGGCGATCCAATCCGAGGTGTTGAGCACCTTGCTGAATCTCGCCGCCTGCACGGTCAAGACGGTTTGATGAAGGTTTTCCGCGGAGATTTCGCCCCATTCGTTGTTGAGCGGCACCGTACCCGTCCCGTCGGCAAGAAACTCCACGGAAAAACCGAGATGAAACGCCTGGCGGGCGGTCGTGTCGCAGCAGCCATGGGTCATGTAACCGCAGATCGTCACCGTGGTGACGCCCTGGCGTCTGAGCCAGTTCTCCAACCCGGTGTCCGTGAAACTGCCGGGCCATTGTTTATCGATCAACACGTCGTATGGACGTTTGGCGATTTCCGGATGAAGCTCCCATTCGGGCGAGCCTTTTCGGAAAATCGCGGCGTTTTCCTCCGGATCGGCATGGCGGATGACCGCCACCGGAACCGCCTTTTCACGGGCGACATCCATGGCCTGCAAAATGTTGCCCAGACTGCGGTCCGAATTCCACACCGGGAGTTTACCCGTGAAATACTCGTTTTGCACATCAATGACCAACAAAGCTCTCTTCATCGCGTTTTCCTCCCCATCATTTGGATTCCGCGCGCTTGATTTCCGCGCCCTAGACTTCCCGCCGATGCTTCCCGCTCCTGATTCCGCGCTCATGGTTTCCGCTTGCGATTCCAAGCTCCTGATTCCGCGTTCATGATCCCAATCTCCCGGTTTCAACTTCCCGATTTCAACTTCCCGATTTCAACTTCCCGATTCCAACTCACAATTCCAACTTCACAATTCCAACTTCACAATTCCAACTCACGATACCAACCATACAATTCAAGCACATGATGCCAAGTTTCCGCGTTCTTGATTTCCGATCGCGATTCCGCTCTCTCGATTCTGCGTTCTTTATTCGTCGTCGTTTCATCGGCGGTTCGTGACCGTTGCATCCCTCCATTACCAAAAAACTAACCTATATTTTTATATTTTTATGGTTAGTATGATAAGCGCTTTTTATTAACCTGTCAATAGTGTAAAATGGGGTTAGTCATGAACGAGTGCGAAATGGAGTGGTAACAGGTGCGGGAGGATCATACGATGGTAGAACATGAAGGGTTTCCGCTGGTCACGGGGCATCTTTCCCTGGATCTCGTCAATACCGAGGTCGTCCGCAGGGGAAACCGGCACAATTTGTTGGCGACTTCCGACGATTTGGCGCGCTGGATCGCGGTGATGCAACAGGCGGGGGGGATGGCCGGGGAATCGCTGCCCGAAGGCTGCAGTACCCCGGACGTGCTGCATTCCCTGCTCGCGCTGCGGGAAGTGCTGCGTCGGCAATTCGAGCGGATCGCGGAAGGAAACGAACCGGCGGATGGCTGGAAAGAAGATCTGGAGACGCGGATCGCGCGGGCGCCTTTTGCATATAAAGTGATGAACAACGCCCTGGTTCCTGTCCCCATGGGGGCTCCCCCGGACGCTCTGGCGTCATTGGTCTCATGGGACGCCCTGCGCCTGCTGGCTTCGGGGGAACTGCTGACGCTGCGGCGGTGCGCGAATCCGGATTGCGTACTGCTGTTTCTGGACGCGAGCGGCCGGCGAAAATGGTGTTCCATGAAAATTTGCGGTAACCGCATGAAAGTCGCGCGGCACCAGTCCCGCAAGAGCGGGCGCAAGTGACCGCCGTGAAAGCCGGTCGGGACGCTCCCTTTTTCACGTACTCCGTGTCCATCGTTTGTGAAAATGCCGCCCTCACTCGGCTGTGATCATGTTATCGTAATTCGCCCGTCATGCGCCGCATTTCGGTGTGAACAACAGAACCGTGGCCAGCGGACAATGTCGCGAGTTGTACCTGCTTATTATTGAACCTGTTTTTCAAGTTGTACAAAGTGCAACCGATGTCCGAAACACGGCTTTTTTGCCGAAGCGGTTGCACTTTGTGCCATTGTCGTACTGTCAACCTTGTCCGATAGCGCATGATCTCTTGACAGTTACAACATGAAATGATCTCAAAAACAGCGGCACCACGGCATGATCACAGCATAATAACACCAATTTCATTATCGCGATGACACGAGGAACACCTGACACGAGGAACACCTGACACCGGGAACACGTTGACACCCGAAAATTGTTTTGATATTTTTATAAACATAAAAGTATTGGAAAATGGAACCATGAAAAATGCCGCCGCATTCGGCGCCGCACGTGTTTTCAAAATGCGGAGGATGACCGCGGTCGGCTTGCTCATGGGGCGCACTTTTCGCAGTGAGGGGGGATGCGGGAGGATGGTCATTGGATACGTACGCGCGATAAATAGAACTGATTCGGTTACATTAATTGCGAAGTGTGGATTTGCCGGATCATTCGATGGATTTGTCCGTTACATTCATTGCGGTGGATTGTCTGTTCCATGAACGGTGTTTTGCTTGTCCGTTACATTCATTATCATGGATTGTTGTCGCCATTGCCTGCGTTTTTTCGTCATTAATGTAACTGGAATGGTTTCATAAATCGGGTAAAAGGAGTGCTTGAAGCTTGAGGCATCGTTTGTTTGTGTTGGCGCTCGGCAATTTTGCCATCGGGACGGAAGCGTTCATGATCGCCGGCGTGCTGCCGGCGATTGCGCAGGAATTGCACGTTTCATTGTCCTCCGCGGGTCAACTGGTGACGGTCTTCTCCCTGGCTTACGCGATCGGGTCTCCGGTATTGGCCATGTTCACGGGCCAGGTGGAGAGAAGGAAACTGCTCGTAACGTCGATCCTGTTGTTCGCCCTTGCCAATTTCCTATGCGGATTGACGAGCCATTACGGCACGCTGGTGTTGGGGCGCGTCATCGCCGCGATCGGCGCCGGGCTGTTCGTGCCGGCGACTTCGACGACGGCGGCCGGGCTCGTCGCGCCGGAACTTCGCGGCAGGGCGCTGGCGGTCGTCATCGGAGGCCAAACGGTGGCGCTTGCCGTGGGGGTGCCGTTTGGCACGTGGATCGCCTATGCTTTTCATTGGCGGACGACGTTCTGGATGGTGGGCGTCCTGGCGCTGATCGCAGCCGTTCTCATCCGCTTGCGGCTGCCGGCCGTTGCCTCCGCTGTCACCGTCTCGCTTCGAGAAAGACTGGCCCATGTCAAGCGGCCTGTCATCTGGACGTCCTTGTTGACGACCGTATGTTGGGCAACCGGCGCGTTTGCGGTGTACACGTATATCGCGGACGTCTTTGGCCAATTGGGCGCGGCGCCTCGGGTGATCAGCCTCGTCCTGCTGATCTGGGGCGTCTCGAGCTTGATCGGAAGCACCTTGGGAGGGGTGGCTTCCGACCGTTTCGGTTCCGCGCGAGCGATTCCCGTGGCGTTGGCCGTCCTCCTCGCGGCTTTGACCTCGTTCTCCATTTTGACTTCCGGCCAGCCGTCGCGTACGGCGCTATGGATCGGTTGCGCGGCGATGGTCGTGTGGGGCGTCAGCGCATGGTCGTTCAGCCCGGCCTTGCAGCACCGGCTCATCGGGTTGTCGGGGAAAGCGTCGGGCATTGTCGTGTCCCTCAATCCTTCGGCCATTTATTTGGGCAGCGCGTTGGGAGCCGCGGTCGGCGGACTCTTTGTGGCATACGGCCATGTCACGGCATTGGGGTATTTCGGTGGTGTCTGTGAATTGCTGGCGCTTTTATGGTTTGCGGCGAGCCGCATTCGGGAGCGGAAGTCGTCACAGGCGGCGGAAGAAGCGGCGTGAACCGTCCGTCTGCGGGCGGGCCGCTTCCAATTCCATGGGCAGATGCGCGCTTGTGATGATACGCCGGCCATTCGGGTTGAGGATGGATCGGGCATCTGGAAAGACCAAGCTTGAGAATGGTTCTGGACTCGGGTGAACCGGAAATGAGGATGGCTTAGGGTTCGGGATGACTGGTCGGGTCAGTGAAGGAAACCGTGCGTGCGGATGAACCTGGGATTTCGGAAATACCTGGCATTCAAATCCGCCTTGCATTCGGACCCGCCTGGCATTCACATACCCCCGTCATATGGACCAGCCAACAGAGTTGGATTAGCTTAGCAAATCGGGTTCGCCAGGCTTTTTGATATCTTGATGAACCGGAACATCCGATTGATCCGAACGAGCGGACAGACCGGTCATTCCGGCTGACCCCTGCCATGAGGCGGCAGCCGCGCGCGGACCGCAAAATTGACAGCCTCTCTCGGGTGTAACATAATGAAGTTACAAAGGAGGGGGCCCAATGGCGGTCGTCAGCAGATATACGATTGCGCTTCATATTCTCACCTGGATGGCCCGAGTCGCCGAAATCAGGAAAGATTCCGCAACCTCCCAACAAATCGCGGCAAGCGTCAACACCAATCCGGTGTTTATCCGGCGCATTTTGACGCTGCTGCGCAAAGCCAAACTGGTTTCCGTGCAGCACGGCGCCGGCGTCGGCTGGAGTTTGGCCAAGCCGCCGGAAGAAATTACGCTTCGCGACGTATATGAAGCGGTGGAGCAGAAACCGCTGTTCGAACTGCATCACAGCGAACCGAACCCTAGATGTCCGATCGGTCACGGGATTCGATCCGCGCTGCACGAATATTACGAAAACGCGGAGCATGCCATGAAACGGGAACTGTCGCGCGTGACGATCGCCGATCTATTGCAAAAAACGATGTCCGCCGCCAAAACCGCGACAAACCGTGACCCATCGATGCTTGGACAATGAGCGGCTTACGGGCGAGCTAGCCCACGGATCAGCTTGTTCCGCGGTGTATTTTTTACGGTGATTTTGTCCCGTTGACATCGGGAGAATGATTTGATATTTTCATAAACACTAAAATATTGGAGATTCGGGGGGCCGCACGATGCAAGCTGTCGGGCAAAACCTGAAAGAAGCGGTGAAAATATACAAGGCGCTGGGCGAACCGACGCGGTTGAACATCGTTCTGCTTTTGTCGCGGCACGACAATTTGAGCTGCGGCGAAATCGGCCAACGGCTGAACCTTGCGTCGGGGTCCACGTTGTCGCATCATCTGAAACAGCTGGCCGACTGCGGTCTGATCGAGCTTTCGCACAAGGATGGGACGTATCACTATTATCGGGTTCGGCAAGATGTGCTTCGGCGTTACGTACCGTCGGATCTCGCATGATTTTTTTGCCCTTTATTTCGATATATGTAGAAATATAAAAATAAGGAGTGGCCGGAAAATGAGACAGGGCTTGACCATTTTCTTGTTGGCCTTTGGCGGTTTTTTGGTGGGAACGGCCGAAATGACGATCGCCGGCATTCTGGACATGATCGCCGATGATTTGCATATATCGGTCGCGCTGGCTGGCCAATCGGTGACCATGTATGCGGCGGTGTTTGCAATCGGAACCCCGATCCTGATCGCCGCCACATCCCGTCTCGAACGAAAAACGCTGCTGCTTTCCGCCTTCGCCGTCTTTGTCGCGGGAAATGTCATCGCCTTCGTGAGCGCTTCGTTTTGGTGGTTCATGTTTTCACGGGCCGTGCTGGCGGCGAGCGCCGGCATCATCGTCGTCGTCTCGCTGACCGTCGGCGCCCGTCTCGCTCCCCCGGAAAAACGAGGCGGCGCGATCGGAACCATCATTATGGGATTCAGCCTCGCGCTGGTGATCGGTGTGCCGCTCGGAGCGCTGATCGGGGACGAATACGGCTGGAAAATGAATTTTGCCGTGCTGGCGGCGCTCGCTCTCCTGCTGTGGATCGTTCTTTGGAAGCTCATTCCTTCCATCGGCGCCGACGAACCCGTGCCGCTCAAAAAGCAGCTCTCCGCCCTTCAAGACAAGAAAACGGTCAGCGCGTTATTCGTCACGTTTTTCTGGATCATGGGATACCAGCTCGTTTTTACCTATTTGTCACCGTTACTGCGGACGTCGGCCGGCATCGACACGGCGATGGTCAGCACGGCGCTCTTGGTGTGCGGTCTGTTTTCGGTGGCGGGTTCGCGTCTCGGGGGATACGGGGCCGACCGGTGGGGAATCGTCCGCACCATTTTGATCAGTTTGCTCGTGCATGCCGGCGCGCTGTTGGCGCTGCCGTTCGTATCCGCCGGTGCTCCGGGCGCGCTGATTACGCTGGCGATTTGGTTTGGCGCGGCTTGGACGACGACGCCCGCCCAGCAGTATTATCTCGTCTCCATTTCGCCAAAAACCGCCGATTTTGTGCTGAGCCTGAACAATTCCGTGCTGCAGTTGGGCATCGCGGTCGGAGCGGCCGCCGGCGGTCTGGTGGTGCAACTGTCGTCGGTACATCAGCTCGGTTGGGCGGGGGCCGTCGTCGAAGGTCTTGGATTGTTGGCCGCGGCGTATTCCTTTTCGCGGAAAAACACAACCGAATCCCTCAGCGCATAATGCGGAAAAGCCGATGTTCGGCGATCCCGGGTTCAAATACGCTTCACGCTGAAACGGTTCAAGGTTTTGGTCGATGAGGCTGTCAGGTGACGTGCTTGTGAGGTGGTGAGCTTGTCAAGCGGTGAGCTTGCTAAGTGGCGAGTTGGTCAAGCGGCGAGCTTGCTAGGTCAATGAACTTGTCGATGGTGAACTGGTTAGGTCGATGGGCTTGCCTAGCGGCGGGCTTGTCAAGCGGTGCGTTTGTTAAGTGGTGAGCTTGTCAGGTATATGGGCTTGCCTAGCGGTGAGATTGTTAAGTGGGAGCTTGCCAAGAGGCGTGCTTGTTAAGGGACGAGTATGTCAGGTCGATGAGCCGCCGATGTGTAACGGACACGTGTGACCGTTGCTATGAACGTTTTTGTCAAGCCCTCCGTTTTAGGGGAACCCTGAGCACGTGGCACGAGAGCAAAAGATGCGAGCGACGGTCGGCACGCTGCTATCCGTGGGTTGGTTACCACATTTTATGCCTTCGTCAAGGAGAGAGCCTTGCAAGCTAGAAACGCACGTTCGGTGGGTTCACCTAGTGCAAACGGTCATCGCAAATTCTCTCCTGAACCATTCGTTTTGCTCCCGGGCCTCGTGCTCAGGTTGAGTCTGTCCGACGCGAGCCCTTGAAGCCCGTTAGGATGCCTTCTGCTCTACGAATTGAGCAACCGCCCATATGAATCCAACCAGTTCTCTGGCAACCGCACCGATGGCGACATTTTTATGCTTGTTCTTTGCATAGACAAGGCGACGATATTTGCCATGCAATCGTTCCTGCGCCTTCCAGGAAATCCTTTGCACCTCGGCCGGCATCCCTTCCAGCCGCTCGGCAAGATCTCCTTTCACCGCAGGGCGGTAACGGTAACTCCATGCCGACTCCACCACCGCGCGACGCGCCCTCCCGTTACCGGTTTTGGTCATGCTTCCGCGCCGGGTGCTTAGACCCGTGGAGTATTCTCGAGAAACCAGACCCAAGTACGCCATGAGCTGAGCCGGGGAGCGGAAGCGAGAAAAGGTACCGATCTCGGCGACCAAAGTGATCGCCGTCAGCCGTCCGATCCCGCGCAACGATTGCAGTGCCTGAATCAACGGGGCCTTGGGGCTAGATTCC
>Ga0068700_100317_pt1 | contig 27810 bp, 27 predicted proteins | sample CeladaPassaD2F04_FD_62229 | JGI IMG/M metagenome (GOLD analysis project Ga0068700, IMG submission 62229) | Cellulose-adapted microbial communities from the Joint BioEnergy Institute, USA - Passage D2F04 | ecosystem: Engineered > Bioreactor > Continuous culture > Unclassified | place: USA, Joint...
AGCACACCTCTACGAATAAATGTTCTTATTATCAGTATAGAACATTCGTTCGTATAATGCAATTTTTCAACAATGAACCAAAACACAGCTAATATCTTAAAGATATGAAATTCCAGCGGTAATAGGTCAAGTCCCTGATTCGTGAAAATTGGAAACTGTTTTATCTCATGGAAGCCGGGAGTCAGGGAAAAAGACGGAACGCTTCGTCTCCCCAGGAATACCAGTCCACCGGATTGTAGGCGTGCTGCAGCAGATACGGAGATTTTTCGTTTATCAGGCGATTGGCTTTGCGATAGCATTGATCGGGGATTCCTCCCATCAGGTAGCACCCTTTCGCGCATGGGATCGGTTTTTGAGGCCATGTTCGTTTTGCTTCATTATATCCTTTTGTTTCCGAAACAATCCAGAAGATGCGGTTCCTGGCGGGTGTCGCTCCATCTGCTCACGTAATGTCTCGATTTTTTGAAATTCCTGCCGGAGTACGGGACGGTCTTTTGACGAATTTGACACGGATACAAATCCCCAATCCAATGACATAAAGCGCGCTGGACAAAAGATAGGCGTTTGAAAACCGATCGCCCGCTTCAATGATCCATCCGGCCAAACCGGGTCCGATGATTTGGCCGGTCGCGAAGAAAAAGGTGATCAATCCGACTGCGACGGGAAGCTCGTTCGCATCCACTTGTTCGGAAACCGCTGCCTGGATCAAAGCTATTAAGCCTCCGGTTGAGCCCAATAGCGCTGCCGACAATAAAAACATGACGGCACCCGGCCAGAGGACAGGAAGGAGAGTACCAAGTACGGCCATACACATCGCCATGATGACGACTGCTTGCCGTCCCAGCCAATCCGAGAAACCTCCCAATATAGGACCGCTCATAATCCCGAAAAATCCGGCAACAGCAAATGCCAATCCTGCGAGTTTTGAAGGGATGCCTGCATGTAACATATAGCCGGTTTGGAATAAAATCGGAATCAGATAAGCGACGCCTACACAAAAGTACAGAAGCGCGATCTTCAACACTTCCTTATTTCGGTAAGTCGCTTTTCCCCCAGGACCTCGAGAAGCTTGGTCGCGAACAGCGGACTTGCTTACGGCGGATGATTTCGATTCTTTCAGCACCAAAACCGCGGACAAAGCGGCGATCATGGAAAACATCGCAAAAAACAGCCAGGAGTCCCGCCAGGAAAAGTGATGAAACCATGCTTCCTGGATGGGCACGATGGATCCGCTGATGAACATGGCCAAACCAGGGCCGCTTAACAAGAGCCCCATGATAAGTCCACGCCTTTGTGGAAATGCCGTTATCATGTAGGAGGTTAAGGGAACAAAGGTCATCGCGCTCCCCACGCCCGCCAAAATAGCGATGGGGATCGCCCAGCCGAAGGCAGGGACGAACGAAAAACCGAATAAACTGAAAGTCACAATCGAGGCGCCCGCTGTAATCACCCGTTTTTGTCCCCAACGCGAAGCGAACATTCCTGCCGCAATGACAATCAGCAAATACCCGAGAGAAATACATGTGCCAAGCAATCCCGCCTGTGCATGAGAAAGCCGCAATCCCGCTTGCAAGTAGGGCATAAGCACTCCGTAAGACATGCGGGCAAATCCGGTGGTCGCAATCATCAGCATCATACCGGTCAAAGCGTAAAGCCACATCCGCCTTCGTCCATGGAGAATCATTTCGTGTCCCTCCTTCGTAATCAGAGAAGAGACCTTTTGGTCTCTTTTTAGGCCGGAAAATGTGAGTCCTCCCAACCGGGCACGACGAACTTTTATAGCTGATCGACGTAGCGTTTCAAGTAATTGACAGCTTGGGCGAGCGGTTCAGGACAACGATAAAGGCGGCTTAAAGCCAGCGCCCCCTCCAGACAGGAAAGAATAATGACCGAAACTTCCTTGGGATTGACCTCTATCGATATTTCATGGTTTTGTTGTCCGTGAATCACGAACTGTTGTAAGGATGACAATAAATTACTCATCGCCGATTGGACGTAAGGGACGAACTCAGGCGCGGAATCATCGAATTCAATGGCCGCGTTCATCAAGGGGCATCCGCCTGGTATCGGAACATCTCTCTCCAAAGCGGCAAATGCGTCAATGAACGCCAGCAGTCGTTCTTTTCCGCTTTTTTTGTCTTCTAGGGCCTTTCTATAATGTTCTTGCATTGTTTTCGTGGAAAATGTAAATGCTTCAACGGCAAGTTGGTCTTTGCTTTCAAAGTGACGATAGATCCCTCCTTTTTTCAGCCCGGTTTCTTCCATAATGTCGCTGATTACGGCAGAAGCGTACCCTTTTTGGTTAAAGATGCGGGATGATTTGGCTATGATCATTTGCCGGGTTCGTTTACCTTTGCGCAGCGTCATGTACACTCCTCCAGAAATCGACTGAACCGTTGAAGATGATGATTCAGAAAAGAGACCATACGGTCTTTTTTTGAATCATACTCCACGCTCCTTTCGATGTCAACTCGAATCGAAGGGGTATCCATTTTGGGGGATTCGGAAAAGGTGGTGAAACCCACCAAGTACATCTGACTGAAGGTCTAACTGAAAAGTGCGGCAACCGTTATGCCGCTGCGATGTCTTTCACCAATTCCCGCACTACTCAAACCGCCCGGGATCGCCGTCAAACGGAGCGTCGGCCACTTTGATGGAACCGGTCGGACACCCGGAGAATGCATCTTCCAAATCGTCATACAGTTCCTCGGGCACCTCCACGATCCCCAGATTGTTGTCGCCTTCCAGGATATTTTCCGCCAATCCCTCATCATCGTAGTCGAAAATGTCGGGGGCCGCCGCACCGCATGCTCCGCAGGCGATACACGTTTCTTTGTCGACCATGGTGAACTTGGCCATAATATTCTCCTCCATTAAAAGTAAATAGAACGTTTCCTGAATCCAGTCCTTACACCGCCAAGGCATGTTTATGGATGATCCGAATTTCACCCTTTCGGGATATAAGCGCAATCTCGCATACTCCGCATTTCTCTTTCAGCAGCGACTTGTCGCGCAATTGCTTCATAATCGGCGAGTTTCGGCAAATTTCGGCGAGCGGACGTTCCCTGACATTTCCGCAAACCACCGGGAGAAATCCGATCGGATACATGTCTCCGATATGGCTGATGAACACAAGCCCGTCGCCGTCGTTCACGCCTTTCGGGGCGCGTCCGAGCAAATCTTTCCGTTTGTCGTGAAAATCCGTTTCTTTTCCCGGAAGCAATGCCCCCCTCCTTTCCCGAAATCCACCTCCGTCAATTTCATCCTAATGCAGAATGAAACTGCGGATTGTGAGAGCCGTCACATCTTTCGAGCCGTTCAACAGTTTTCAAATTTTTGATGACCGCCTGAACTTCTGTCGATGGTTGCGGAATTCAGGATGACCAAAACTTTTTCCCATATGGCGAGTCAATAAATTGAATTCTTGTTACATAGGAGGTTTCGGATCGGCATGATATACGGAGACATCCTGTCCGTCATCCATGACGAGGGTTTTAAGCAATTTTCCATGAACGCTTACCGGGAAATCACCGATCATTGCGATATCGGCCGAATTGGGGTCATCACTGATCTGGGCTGCGGCTCCGGCGACCTTTTGAAACGCTTTGACAACGGGAACATTGAATTGTTCGGTGTGGACATCTCGGATCGGATGATTTCCATCGCCCGGTCGAAAGTCCCCTCCGCCGAACTCACCGTCGGCTCCATCTACCGCTATCCGATCAGGAAGAGCGACTTGGTAACCGCAATCGGAGAAGTGCTGAATTATCTGGCGGATGATCCGGTACATGACCGATTGGACCTTAATATGAACAATCAAGTGGAGGACATCCCGCGCAACGACGTGGCGGGCTTGTTCCGAAACGTCTACTCGGTCCTTAAGCCTGGAGGCTTTTTCATCTTCGACGTCATGCTTGAATCCGAAACGGAAGACAGAACGTATCAGACCATGCTCGATACGGAACGCTGGACGGTCATTTCCGAATCCGCAGAAGACAAAGGCCGCAAACGGGTCACACGCAAAAATCGTTTCATTTTTCAAAAATGGGGAGTGTTATTACAAAAGCACGGAAACTCATGATTTACAGCTATATTCGGAAACGTTTCTTACAGATATGCTGACCGAAACGGGCTTTCAGGTGACGGCGCGAGATCACTACGGCGGATTTCCGCTGGGAAGGGGCAGAAAAGCGTTTATTTGTTCAAAAAAGGAGGGTTGAGGAAAGACGGTTGATTCCGAAGCGGGGCTGATTTAAGATGTTGCTCAAACCCGGTCGAAGGTGAGAACATGAACACGTTATGGATCAGGGCTTTTCTGGAAGCGGCCGAACACAAAAGCTTGTCCAAAGCGAGCGAAAAACTGAATCTCACGCAGCCCGCCCTGAGCAAACAAATCCGCAATCTGGAACAATGGCTCGGCGTGGAACTGTTCAGGCGGTCCGCTCTCGGGGTCGAACTGACGGAAGAAGGCGTCCGGTTCCGTGAACGGATTCGGCCGGTTTTGTCGGAAATCGAATCGATACGGGACGACTTGCGGAAAATGCGCAAAATCTCCCCCATCCGTCTGGGCGCGCTTCCCAGTCTGGCGACGCATTACCTGCCGTCAAAGTTGACGGAATTGAAGCGCCAAGGCATTCATGTGGACATGAAAGTGCTTAGCTCGACGGACGAGATCGTCGCGCAACTGCAAAACGGCGTGCTCGACGCGGGCATCGGACAAAAATCCGACACGTTTCCGAAAAGTTTCCGGGTCGACGATCTTTTTAGCGAGCCGTTCTACGCGATCGTGCCGGACACTCACCGTCTCCACGGCCGGAAATCGGTCGCGCTGGCCGATCTGAAAGAAGAAGCGCTGATTTTGTATCCGCATCCGTGCGATGTCCGCACCATTGTTGCGGACGCTTACCGCAAGAACGGATGGAATCCGGTCATTGCGATGGAAATCCCCTTCGGGGAATCCATTCCCGGCTTTGTGGCGGCAGGGGCCGGCATCTCGATCTTGCCGGAAATCATGGCCGGACATCTGCCCCACGCCTCCTTGAAAGCGATCCCCATCGAACCCCAAGGCATTACCAGAACGATCTGTCTCATGACCCCCCATCGGGCAACGGGGAAAAAGCTGCTGCGCGTTTTCTAGTTTCGGGCATCCGGGTCTATCCGGGCCGTACGGGTCGGTCGCTTGGTCTCCGGTTTCGTGCCGCACGGGTCGGTCATCGGGTCTGTCAACTCGTTTCCGGTTTCCGTGCCGACATATTGGATACTTTTCCTTTATTTCCCGGCGGGTGTATAATAGCAGACAGAGTGTTTGTGCTTGTGTTTGTGTTTGAGCCAGCGGAGAAAAGGAGACCGGACGAATCATGCCACCTACCTCAACCAAAGCGGCCGGGACGAGGCTGACGGAAGGGCCGATCGCCAAAACGCTGTTTTTCTTTTCGCTGCCGATTTTGCTCGGCAACGTGCTGCAGACGTTGAACGGCTCCATCAACGCGGTTTGGGTCGGCCAATTTCTCGGTGAAACCGCGCTCGCCGCGACGTCCAACGCCAACCTCCTCATGTTTTTTCTGATCAGCGCCATTTTCGGCATTTCGATGGCGGCGGTCATCCTGATCGGGCAAAACTTGGGGGCGAACCGGGTGGCCGAAGCCAAAAAGGTCGTCGGCACCAGCACCGTCTTTTTCGTCATCTTGTCCGTCATCACCGGAGCGGTCGGCGTCCTGTTTTCGCCGCACATCCTCGATCTGCTCGACACGCCGGCGGACGCCATGGCGATGGCGGTATCCTATACGCGCATCATGTTCGCGGGCGTTCCGTTTATGTTCGGCTTCAATCTGATCATGGCCGTGCTGCGCGGCTCCGGCGACGCGAAGACGCCGTTTTATTTTTTGCTGCTGTCCGCCGTGCTCGACGTCGGACTCAATCCGCTGTTGATCCGGGGTTACGGACCGTTCCCGGAGATGGGTATCGCCGGCTCCGCGACGGCCACGCTGGTCGCCCAATCGATCAGCCTTGTCCTGCTGTTGGTGTATTTGTACGCCAAACGATATTTCCTGCGGCTGACGCGGGAAGACCTTCATCTGTTGCGCTTGGATTGGCAGATTATCAAAGTGATGATCCAAAAAGGACTGCCGATGGGGCTCAACATGGTGGTCGTGTCGCTCAGCAACCTGCTGCTCATTCATCTCGTCAACGCCTACGGCTCCGAAGCGACCGCGGCGTTCGGCATCGCCAACCAAATTTCGAGCTACGTCCAAATGCCCGCTTTGGCCATCGGCGGCGCGGCGACCTCAATGGCGGCGCAAAACATCGGGGCGGGCCGCTGGGATCGCGTCTCCCGCGTCACCTGGGTCGGCATCGTCTTCAACGTGCTTTTGACCGGGTCGCTCGTCACCGTTCTGCTTGTGTTCAACCGCGAAACGCTCGGCTTGTTTTTGCCGCCGGAAGGCAAAGCGATCGACATCGGCATGCATATCAACAACGTGACGCTGTGGTCGTTTGTCATTTTCGGCATTTTCAACGTCATCGCCGGCGTCGTCCGCTCGTCGGGCGCCGTCATCGTGCCGCTCATCGTGTCGTTCATCGCATTGATGATCGTCCGCATCCCGCTCGCCGCATGGCTCGGCAGCGATTACGGTTTCGACGCGATGTGGTGGAGTTTTCCGATCAGCTTTATCGTGGCCGCGGTGTTGAATGTGTTATATTACCAATTCGGCGGCTGGAGAAAAACGAAATTGCTGGAAAAAACGGGCGGCGCTTCGCCGGCATAGGCGAGCGCCGCCATCGCGCTTTCGACCGGGAAATCGCGCGGAACACGGGTCTTGCGCCATTCCCGGAACCACTACTTTTTCGTAACGGAACCTGTCGTCAAATATTCATCCATGTTTTCCAGTTCGCGTTTGTAAATCGAGCGAATCATCGAAGACGTGGCGAGCCGCTCCACCCAACCGGAAAATCCCGGCTTTTTCGGAAATTGCGAGGTGAGCCGGAGCGTGCAGCCGTCCCCGGGTTCCGGAATCAGCTTCCAAATCGTCGTGATGCCCGCGGATGCGTCCTTCTCTTGCACAACGCGACCGGGCTCCGGCTCCGTCAACGTCATGACCAGCGCAGTGCGGTTGCCCATCACGTTCATCGTCAGGCGGAACACCGTTCCCTCTCCCCTGCCGCCTTCCAACACTTCCAGCGACTCAAACTGCCGGGGCAATATGCGGCGATGCTCCTCCATATCGACGATCAGGTCGTAAACCCGCTCCGGAGACACCTTAAACCGGTGTTCCACCGTAACCTCGTAAACGTTCATCATCAATCCCTCCCCCATCGGCGCCGTTCGCGCCCGTGACATATCTCCCATGGCGCGCTGGCGCGGCGCTTGAAGAGCCCGCCCATGCGGGCGGGCACAAGCGGAATGGTCCCTTTTCAATCCTGCCGTTCTCCCGCAGACTGCCTTCCGCCGAACAGTTCCCGTCCGGAAACGGCCGGCATCCGCAACAAGCGCGGCAAAGTCAGCGCCATGACGGCGAATACCAAGAGGAAAACCGCACGGATGCCCGGTGCGAGCGCTCCGCTTTCGTCACCGGACACGAACGCGTCGTCCCGGACCGATTCCGCCACATGCGGAGCGGATGCCGCACGGAAAGCCTGCACGAGCAGATTCGCTTGTTTGCGGATCAAATTGAACTGATGGTTTCCAATAAACGGCTTGCTCATATCCGCATCCCCTTATTTTTTTGGAATAAAAAATAAGGTGCAAAGCCCGTTATTGGAAACGAACCGCCGCAGGGGCGATGTCAAACGCAGCCCATGCAAAGTATCGCCCCAATAATCAGGCTTTGCATAGGCAGGCAGTTAATCGGGCAAATTGCTTTGCCACTCCGATCCCCTCCCCTCGCCATCAAGTATAATCCAACGCTGTAATCTTTTGTCAATTGTTTCCTCTCACCTTCCGTCCTTTTCAGGACCGATCCGCCCTTTCGCGCTTTCCCGAGATGGAAGGTTACGAGCGGCATTTGTCGCTTGCATCGCCAAATTCACCGATAGGAGAAACAGCAGAGCCGCGATCACGGGGTGCAGCGCCGCCGCGATCCTGCCGAGCGCCATCTCCGCCGTCAAATATGGAAGCGCGACATCATTTGCTCTATTGATGAGTCGTCGGAAACGGCGATCGGGTTCAATGCGCCGACATTTCTTCCTTGAAAAACCGGTACAGCTTGGATGCCGCGCGCGTGAACGGGAAACCGGTCTTCGTGTACAACATGCCGAACGTCATGTCGATGGACAAGTCCTCGCAGAGCGGCCTGACCACCGTGCCCCGGGGGAGCGGTTCCAGCGCAATGACGGGCATCAAGGCGATGCCGAGGCCGCTTTCGACATAAAATTTCAGCGCCGTCATACTGCCGATCTCCATCACATCCGTCGGGACGTTGCCCGCTTCCTTCAGCGTCATCTCCAGCTTTTTGCGGTACGGACACGCCGCCGACGTCACGAGCAGCCGATGTTCGCGAAAATCGTGCGCGGCGATGGCCGTCTTCCGCGAGAGCGGATGGCCTTCCGGCAGCAAAACCGCGAAGGGTTCCTTGAACAGTGGCTCATAGTAAAGTTCCTCTCCCGTATCCGGCGAGGAACAGAGCGCCAGATCGACTTCCCCTTTCAGCACCCGGTCGGTCAAAGTCGGCGTATCGGCGATGTCCACGGAGATCTGGATCTTGGGATGCCGATGCAGGAAAATGTTCAGAAGGCGCGGCAGCCGATGGCTGGCCGTCGGCTCCGTCACGCCGAGCCGAATGTGCCCGGCCTCGCCCGATTCCCAGTCCGACATGACGGCTTGCAGCTGCTCCATGTGTCTGATCAGCGGAATGCTTTGTTCCCGAAACAGCCTTCCCGCTTCCGTCAGGCGAAACGGTTTGCCGCGTTCGATCAGTTGTACACCCAAATCCGATTCCAGCTTGCGCATCTGCATCGTCACCGTGGACGGCGAATAATTCAGCTCTTCCGCCGCGCGGATGAAACTTTCGTATTTCGCGATCAAATGGAACGTTTTGATCGATTTCAGGTCCATTACGTATCCCCTCAAATTCAATAAATTTGAATTTTTTATTCATTATATTCAATTATACAAAAACGCGAGAACGCTTTAAAATAGAAATGAATTCGGATCGGGAAAGGAAGAGAAACGATGGAATTGCGGAACAAGGTGGTGCTCGTTACGGGCGGCGGAACGGGAATCGGCCGAGCGACTTGTTTGGCGCTGGCGAGTCGCGGCGCGACCGTCGCCGTGAATTACCCGCGGTCCAAAGCCGAAGCGGCTGTCTCGCTCCCAAACGGAGCCGTATTTTTTTGCCATAAATGTAACCAAATCGGTTACTTTTCGCTCAAAAGGTAAAACCCTGCATGTTCTTCTTCGCTTTCTTATTCGCACAACATGTTGAACCGTGAAAGGAGTGTTCGAGATGAATGTTCGCATCTTGTTGCTGGCGTTGGGCACATTTGTCATCGGAACGGAAACGTTCATGATTGCGGGTTTGCTTCCCGACATCGCCGAAGAATACCAAGTTTCGTTGTCCGCCGCCGGACAATTGGTCACCGCTTTTTCCTTGGTTTATGCCGTCGGTTCTCCCATCCTGATGTCGTTTGCGGGCCGGGCGGACCGAAGAAAGCTGCTGGTGCGGTCCCTGGCGGTTTTTGCCGCGGGCAATCTCATCTGCGGGATGGCGATGTCGTACGGGATGATGCTTGCGGGACGGTTGATCGCGGCCGCGGCGGCCGGCTTGTTCGCTCCGGCGGCTTCCGCCGCGGCGACCGCCCTCGTACCCGCCGACAAGCGCGGACGCGCCTTGTCGATCGTCATCGGCGGGCAGACCGTGGCGCTGATTTTGGGCGTCCCGATCGGCACGTATCTTGCTTACGCCTCCGACTGGAAGCTGCCGTTCTGGGCGGTGGCCGCCGGATCGCTCCTCGCGGCGGCGTTCATCCGCCGGCTGCTGCCGGTCGTTCCGTCCCCGGGCGCCGCGTCTTGGAAAGACCGACTCTCGGCTCTGAGACGCCCGGCGATCTTGTCCGCTTTGTGCACGACGCTGATGTGGGGCATTGCCGTCTTCTCCTTGTACACTTATATTGCGGACGTGTACGGCGGGTTGGGCGCAGCGGGGGCGGCGATCAGCCTGGTGCTCCTCGTCGGAGGGATCGCGAGCTTCGTCGGCGTCCATCTCGGCGGTTACGCCGCGGACCGGATCGGCCCTGCCGGAACGATCGCCCTGGCGCTCTCCGTTCTGACCGTCGCATTAGCGGCCATGTCGGCGCTGTATGCGGCGCCGGACTCGGGGGGCGTATGGTGGGCAGCCTTGGCGGCCGGCGCCTTGTACGGCATCGGCAGCTATGCGTTCAACCCCGCCCAGCAGCATCGATTGATCGGATTGTCCGGACCGTCCGCGGGGATCGTCCTCTCGCTCAACGCTTCCGCCATCTATCTGGGAAGCGCGGGGGGCGCGTTCCTTGGAGGACTCTTGCTGAAATACGGCTCCGCCGCCATGCTCGGATACTTCGGAGCGGCATGGTCGCTATTGGCTTTGGCCTTGTTCGGCGTGAGCCGTCTTGCGGGAGTAAAGCCCGTGCGCCGCGGACAACCGGCGGATCGGTGACGAAGCCGGCGCCACGGCGGCGGCTCCGGTCCTTACGCTCGGGTCCTTGCGCCCGATTCTTTTTTCTCTTCCATTGTGTCATGAAGGATCAACAATCTGATAGGTAGACAACACGACGCCGTTTTCGTAAGATTTGTTGCTCAGCAACTTCAGGTGTAACTTCTGTTTTACCGGACCGAACAGCGGGATGCCGTCGCCAAGCAATACCGGATTCACTTTCAGGATCAGCGTGTCGATCAGCTGATGCTTGAGCAGTTCTCCCGCAAGCCGGCCGCCGCCGCACAGCCATATTTTTTGATAGTTGCCGTCGGCTTTCAGCTTCCGGCAAAATGAAGCGGCATCCTCCCTGACGAGTTCGACCTTCTCGTTGGATGCGAAGTCCAGTTCGCGGGAAAAAATGAAATGTTTCAGCTCGGGATGGACCGCCTGCGCAATGCCGGAAGGTTCTCCCGGTTTCAGCCCGTACTGAAATCCGTATTCGTACGTTTTCCTTCCCATGAGCACGGCATCGTACTGCTTGACGCTGGCGAAAAAGTCCCCTCCGTCATCCGCGTACAGAAAAACCGATTGGTCCGCCGCCCCGTTTCGATCCGCGATGAACATGTCCAAGGTTGCGGCCACATGATAGATCAATTGTGCCATATCGAATTCCTCCCCCGGGGGAACCTGATGCGGAAATGAGGGCGGCGCGCCTTCATTTCCACTCCGTTCCATTTTACACTAGACACGGAGACAAATATACAAGAATTGGAGATTTCACCGCCCCGTGACGTAAAATGGAATTGACAACCGTTGCGATTTTTGACATTTTGGCACCGAATGGCAGGAAAAAGGGTGGTGACGGCAGTCGATTTTCTCCTATTCTGGAAGCGTTCCATCCCATATTGAATAGGAGAGGTGCATGTGCAGATGACAGGAAAGCAAGCAAGGACGCTGGTTGGTGAGGAATTGATTCGAAAAGTGCTCGCGACGAACGCCGTCGCCTCGGGGGCATGCGGACTGCTGCTCCTCGCGCTGCCGGGTCCGATTTCCGACTGGACCGGTCTGGATAGCCTGACTGCGCTTAGAGAAACCGGGTTGTTTCTAATAGTCCTCGCCGGTTTTTTATCGCCATGTGTTTGAGGCACAAAGGCGCGGCAGGCGGAAACTGAGCGTTCTTGCGCATCCGGCGGAGAGTGAACGCGTTGGGATCGGATCCATGTGCCGACACGCGCGAACGGGACGTTATGACCGGCTGCTTTCGCCGCTTTCTTTCCCCGCCAGACGACTGCTCGCCCCATGAGCGATCAGCGCCGCCACAAAGGCTGCTCCGGAACAAAAGCCGAGCGCGGCGGCGGTACCGAGTTCCAGGACGACGCCTCCGATGATGGCGCCCAAGGCGGTGCCCAAATAGATAAAGGAGTTGTGCAGCGAGAGCACGATACCCGCCGCATGGCCGGACAATCCGATCAACCGGTGCTGCTGGGCGGGATTAAAGGCGTAGCCGCTGAATCCCCACAGCGCCATCGCCGCGCTGCCGCACACGAGCGGTCCGGTGAAACCCGGGATCCAATGCAGCAGCGACAGTCCGGTCACCGCCAACAGCAGCAAGAACAGCGTGAGGACGATAATGCGGGACGAACCGTACCGGTCCACGGCATAACCGCCGAACTGCACGCCGGCGAAACTCGCGAGACCCGTCAGCAGGAGCACGAACGAAACCGTCCTTCCGTCCGCGCCGAACTGTCCGAAGATGTCCGCAATATAGGTATATACGAGAAACACGCCGATCCCCCACGTCAAACTGGCGGCAAGCGCGGACAACACCAACGGGCGTTTGAGCTGCGACAATCGTTCCGTCAATGAGATGCTCCCCGGAGATTCGACTTTGGGAAAAAACAGGCGGACGCCCGCCGCCACCGCCGCCGACAAAGCCGCCACAATCCAGAACGGCAGTCTCCAGTTCAACATGTACGCCATCCAGGTGCCGGCGGGAACCCCGAGAATAAGCGCGATCGTCGCCCCTCCGAGTACGAGGGACAGCGCGCGTCCGCGGTGAGCGGGATCGGACAAGACCGACGCCGTGTGCGCCGCCGCCGGGGCGAACAATCCGGCGCCCGCCGCCGTGATCACCCGTCCGAGGAACACAAGGCCATATGCGGCCGCCCATCCGCAAATGGCGTTCCCGATGGCAAACAGAAGCATGGCTGCCGTCATCAGCCGCCTTCTCTCCATCCTCCCCGTCAACGTGGCCAAAATCGGGGAACCGAAGGCGTAGGCCAGGGAAAATACCGTCACCAACTGCCCGGCGGCGGAGATGGAAACGTCGAGATCTTCGGCCAAGGCCGGAAGCAAGCCGGCGATCATGAACGCTTCCGTTCCGATGACGAACATCCCCGCCGTCAGCAATAAAATACGGTAATTCATCATAGCGGCCTCCTCTCGGACAGCAACATTTCGATGCCGTATGTTCTCTCTCCGGAACGCTGTCCCTTTCCGATATCACTCAATATTTTCTATAAATATTAAAAATTTTCTTTCATTTCTGTTTGTGTTGGGTCCATTCTATTTGTGTTTGGCCTTTTTCATGGTATGATAGGTTTCCAGACGAAGATCACATCACAGGGAAAAACGCGAATTCTTTATGCTGCTTTTGATTTCCTGCGGTTGTGAACAAAGGAGGCATGGTCATGATCAGTGAAACGGATCTCCAATATTTGCGGCGCTGCATTGAATTGGCGGAAATCGCCCTTGCGTCCGGCGACGAACCGTTCGGTTCCGTGCTCGTCTCGGCGGACGGCAAGGTGCTTTTTGAGGACCACAACCGGGTCGCCGGCGGCGATCATACGCAGCATCCGGAGTTTGCGCTGGCGCGTTGGGCGGCCAAACACATGACTCCGGAAGAACGGAGCAAAGCGACGGTTTACACCTCCGGCGAACACTGCCCGATGTGTGCGGCCGCGCACGGCTGGGTCGGTCTCGGCCGAATTGTATATGCGAGTTCCTCCGAGCAGCTTGCGCAATGGTTGGGCGAACTCGGAGTCGATTTGCCGCGTGTTCGCACGCTGCCGATTCAAGACGTCATTCGCGATACCGTTGTCGACGGCCCGGTGCCCGAGTTTGCGGAGCGAATCCGCGAACTGCATCGGAAATACCACGCCGGAAAATCGCGCCGCGCTTAAAGAACCGTCACGGGCCGGTCAAAGGCGCCTCGGCGGCATCCGCGCGATCCGTCGGCGACCGGCGGAGCATCGGAACGATGCCGTGCAATCCCTGCGACAAGACCAACCAGACATCGTTCGCCAACTTCGCGGACGTCGCTGCCCGGCTTCGGCTGTGATGCACCGCGGCCCCGAGAATGGTCCAAGTGACGACCTGCGCAACCGGCTCCGGCGCCACCCGCCGCGATTGTCCGGCCGCTTCTGCCTTGCCCAGCCATGCCGTCAACCGCTTCATCAACTCTTCGTACGTCGCCTGATAAATCATCGTGCCGATGGCGTCCGGCGGATAACAGCGCGCGAAAAAATCCATCACCGTTGTAATCAATCGCCGCAAGGTTTCCTCATCCCAACGGGCGTCGGGAGAAATCCGCTCATCCAGATATTGCTGAAACTCCTCGCGGATCATCCGGTCGATCAGCTCGTATTTATCCGCAAAATGGGCATAAAACGTTCCCCGATTGACATTGGCCCGATCGGCGATATCCTGTACGGTCATCGCGTCGAAGCCTTTTTCCCGCATAATCTCCCGAGACGCTTGCATAATCGACCGGCGCGTCCGCAAGACGCGCCGGTCGATGCCCTTCGGCGTCGTCGCCATCCCTCACCCTCCTCTCTTCTTCCGTTCGGCATCCCGGTATGGACCTTCCGTTTTTCTACAATATTTGTTCATTGTTCCTTAACCGACAAACGGCGGAAATTAACGATTGATCGCTCCGTCTTTCCCGATTACCATTTTATCTAACACAAGTTACTTAAGCAACACATGTCTGTTAATAAACCGGTGTGTTGGACCGAAAGGATGACCTGAAATGCAGCTTGGGACGAGCGCGGTTCATCCGCGCGTGGTACTGTTGGCGCTCGTATCGTTCGTCCTCGGGACAGACAGTGTCGTCATCGTCGGGATGCTGTCCGATATGGCGGTAGCGCTCCATGTCACGGAGGCCGCGGCGGGCCAGTTGGTTTCCCTGTTCGCGCTCACTTACGGGATCGGCGCGCCGGTATTCGCCGCCGTTTCCGGCCGCCGGCCGCCGAACCGGGTACTGATCGCGGCGATGGTTGTGTTCTGCGCCGCCAATGTCGGATGCGCCTTTGCCGAATCATATCCGCTTTTGTTGACGTTTCGGATCCTGGCCGGCTGCTCCGCCGCGGTGTGCAGTCCGCTCGCCTTTACGTTGGCCGCTAAGACGGTACAGGACGAAAAAAGGGGAAGAGCGCTCTCGTTCGTCGCCCTCGGGGGAACGGCGGCCGTCATCATCGGGGGACCGTTGGGCACCTGGGTTGGAGAGCATTGGGGCTGGCGCCTGTCTTTCGGTGTCGTGGCGGCGGCAGCCGGCATCGCCGCCTTGGCGCTGCTATTTTCGGGAATGTCCCGAATCCCGGCTGCCGGACAGCTGCCGCTCAGAGCGCGGCTGTCGCCGCTGTACAACCCGCGCGTGCTGTCGGCGTTCGTTCCCGTATTTCTCGCCGGTCTCGGGTTCCACTCCATCTATACTTATCTTGCGCCGATGCTTCAGGCCAATCTGCGGATCGACGACATCAGCGGAATGCTGATCTCCTGCGGTGTCGGGTCGGGGGCGGGAAGCTGGCTCGGGGGGATTGCGGCGGATCGTTACGGGGTCAATCGCTCGTTTGTGTCGGTGCTCCTTGCATTAATCGTGATCGAAATCGCGCTGCCCTATGCGACACGATCGTTCGCCGGCGAGATACTGTCGCTCTTCGTCTGGAGCGGCGCCATCCCCTGCCTGTTCCTCTTGCAGCAGCACCGGCTCTTGACTCTGAATCCCGAAAACGCGAACGTGCTCATGGGATTGAACAATGCGTTTATCTATGTGGCTATGGCAGGCGGCGCGGCATTGGGGGGAGCGTCCCAGTTCGTCGTTCCGCTGACGAAAATCGGCTGGACGGGCGCGATCTGTTCGTTGGCGGCCTTGACGGCATTTCTGCTCGGAATTCGCCGCAGCGTCGCAAATCATCGCGTTCATTCCGGACACGGCGGAACTTGAAAAGTCAAACCAACCGGCCGCGAAAAGGCGGATCGTCCGGAATCAGGGCAGTTCGCGCCGCTGCGCACTCATCGACGGTCCTGCCAGCATCCGCATCAGCATGTCCGGGTCCGGAAGGCCGTACTTCTCCGTACCGAGATCTTGCAGGATTACGCTGTTGACGACGGTAAAATACCACGTCAGCAGCTGCCGGGGATCCCCTTGCGCGAACTGGCCCGACTGCTGGCCCCGGACAAAAACGGGCACCAAGCGGTCAATCAGCGCGTCTTCGGAATAACGCGCAAGCAGCCGCCGGACGCTGTCCGGAACTTTCTCCGCTTTCCGCGCCTGCAAGATGAGCCGGAACGCGTGTTTGTTGTTCTCGTCGAGCATGTTTTGCGTCAAGGTCCGGATCAGATCGAAAGGTTCTTGGGGCGAGCGCCGGATTTGTCCAAATTCCTTGTCCGCTTCCCCGAGCAGTTCCGCGACGATTTCGGTGAACAGTTCGTCCTTGGACTTGTAGTACCGGTAGATCAGCCCTTCGCTGATCCCGGCTTCGGCGGCGATCATGCTCGTTTTCGTGCCGGTGAATCCGTGGCGGGCGAACGCGACGAGCGCGGCCCGTTTAATGTGCTCCCTGCGTTCGTCGCGAATCTGCTTCAGCCGCTGTTTGCTTAACGGGGACAATGGTCCTCCAACTCCGATCTCTCAACATGGTCTTCCCTCATTATATCACGGGCGGGCTGTACCCGGAATCAAACCTGACGGGCGACTCGAGCGCCACCGGGAGCACCTTTCCGACCAATTCCTCAAGAAACTGATCGGGACGGGCGAAACAAGCCAGGTGGCCGGCGTTCCGAATGATCGCAAACGATTTGTGCGGCGCTTCAATCCGGTCAAAAAACGATTTGGCCGCCGAAATCGGCGTAAAAATGTCGGTGTCTCCCTGAAACACGAAGAACGGCACGTCGAACTTCGTCCCGATCCGGGAAAAATCGAACGTCATCAATTCTTCGAACAGGTGATCGAGAGAAAACTCCATGCCTTGAAATATGGCGATCAGATCGCGGATCGTATGATCCGGGGAAGCGAGCATGGACGGCAGCATCAAGTCCATGATCATGTTGGGCACGTCCCGTATGGCTTTCACGATCAGCTGGTTGAGCCGGTCGTAATCGCTCCGCCGCCAGCGGGACGGATCGGGCCCCATCCGCTCCATGAGTCGGATGCCCTGGTGAAGACCGGCACCGCGAAAAGCGTCCATCGCCTGCCGGTACCACTCGAAATCGGGGTCCGGAGCGTTCTGGTCGGTGCCGACGTACGCGTGGAACAGTTCGGGCCGGGACCGAACCATCATCATCGCGATCAGGCTGCCGACCGAGCTGCCGATCACGATGATTTTGCGATGGCCGAGCCGTTCGCGCAGGAAGTCGGTCAGCTCGATCCCGTCTTGGGCAAGCCGTTCGAGCGTGATGGCGCCGCTTTTGGCTTTGCCGTTTCGGCGGAACGTTTTGCCCGCGCCGCGCTGATCCCACTGCACGATCGTGAAATGTTTCTCCCACGAACGCAGCAAAGGGTTGAAGATGCAATACGGAGAGGCAGGTCCTCCGTGGACAAAAAGAAGCACGGGATGGCGGCGGTCCTCCCCGCGGATCGTAATCCACTGTTCGATGCCGCCGATGGTGACGAAACGGCTTTCCGCTATGCCGTTCGGCGTGTCGATTCGCAACATTTTCGCGTTCGCTCTCCGGTTTCGTCTCCGCAGGATCAAATCGGGCAGAATGTTCGTTTTGCTCATCTTCATTCCCCTTTGCCGTCAATGGTTAATGAGTGAGTAATTCACTCATTATTAAAATATAGAACTTTTTGAATCCCTGTCAATCCCCGCCGAAAAAAAGGATCGACGCTTCCAATCTCTCGAAACCGTAGAACCATCGCATTGTCGAATGCCGGAAGCGCGAGACTGTTTGCCGCTTCACGACTCTTTCCAGCCTGCGACGCGCTCCAAGCTTCAATCGATACTTCCATATCATGATAGGCCGAACTTGTCGATCATGGACTCAGTGCCCGTACAACCTCATCATGGGCGCAAACATGCGCTCCGATTTGCTTCAGCTCCTCGATCCCCTTTTCATAAACTTGCGAAATCGCATCCGACACCATCACGATTCGAAAGTCGCGTTCGCTGGCTTCATACATGGAAGTTCGCGGACAATTCGGAAAATTGCAGCCGGCAAAGACCAGCGTGTCGATGTTTCGCTCCCGGAGAAAGCGCTCCAGACCGGTTTGATAAAAAGCTCCCCAGCGCGGTTTGTACATGACCCACTCGTTCTCCCCGACCGGCTGAAACTCGCCACGGAAAAGCGTGTCCGCATCCAGAGAAATATAACCGGCGGGGCGGATTTCCGCGACCAACTCCGCGCCGTCCGTATGGGGGGCGACGATTTTGGCGCCGTTCTCGATCGCTTCTTTTCTGCACAGATCGACGTTGGACCCGTCTTCTTTATACAAGCGGACGGCATGGACGATCGGCAGCCGTTTTTCGCGATACGTTTCCAACAAGGATCTCATGTTCGGCAGAATGTCCATCGTTCCCTGGATTTGCGCGGGAGCGCCAGGCAAAGAAAAGTCGTTCTGCGTATCGATCGTGATCAATGCGGAAGAGCGCCAATTCGGCCTCGTATATTTCACGAGCAAGTTCCCTCTCCTTTCGTTGTGTCGATCTCGCCGGCATCCTTCTCCCCCAACCTCGGAAATCCCTCTTTTTCGGGAGTGCTTCTTCAAAAAATCCCGCCAGATAGCCATGTGACGGCAATCCACCTTGCCCTGCCCCATCAACCCAATGCTTCCCGCGTCAACCCAATGCTCGTCAACCTTGCCGCTTGGCGCGTCTTTCCGGCGTCAACATCATGCGGTCACGATCCCGATGGAAAATCCGTCGTAGCCTTTGCTGCCGACCGTTTGAACGGCCGTGGCCGTGACGCGTTGTTCATCGGCCAACATATCGAAAAACGATCTGACCCCGTTTACGTTCGGATCGGAACTCATGCCGTTGATCACTTCGCCATTCCGCACGACGTTGTCGCAAATGATGACGGTGCCCGGGCGCGAAAACCGGAGCGCCCACCGCAAGTAGTTCGGGATATTGGCCTTATCGGCATCGATGAAAACCAAATCGAACGGTTCGACGCTTTCCTCTTTCATCTTGGCCAACTGGTCCAGCGCCGGTCCCACGCGGATGTCCACCTTGTCTTTGACGTTGGCGAGGATCAAATTTTGCTCCGCCACCTTCGCATGACGCGGTTCCAACTCCAGCGTGACGATCTTGCCGTCGGGCGGCAATGCCCGCGCCATCCAAATCGTGCTGTATCCGCCGAGCGTGCCGATTTCCAGTATGCGTCTCGATCCGTGCATCATGACCAGCAAATGCAGCAGTTTGCCCTGGAGCGGCGTCACATCAATGGCCGGCAGTCCCGCCTTTCGGTTTTCATGCAGCACCTGTTCGAGAATGGGATCGTGTTCGATGATCCGCTCTTCAAAATAACGGTCCACCTGACGCCAAACCGTTTGCTGCTCCATGTCGTCCCAGCTCCTGTTCTTCCGATTTTCCGGCATTTTCATCATTATACCATTTATTCCCTCTTACGCCGTAAAATGATGACCATGATCTTTTTTGGCGCACGGGAGAGAAAAATGTAAAACATCAACAGCACGCTCTCCCCATTGGGCGAAAGCGAAACGGCGAAAGGGAAACAAAAAAAGAAGCGGCCCTTCCGCAAGGCCGCTCCGTTCCATGCGATGCGTGTCCAATTCAATACCATGAACTGCCGCAAATAAACGTTTCCGTACCGTTCGGTCACATTAAGGTGCCCATCTTTTCTTCCGCCAGCCGGATCAGCTCTCCGGAATGAATCAACTCCCGCAAAGACTGAATCGGCGGATACAGATAAATGTCCTCCTCGATCGGCGGCACCTGCCGGGCGATTCGTGCCAATACCGCCTGGGTCACGGTTCCGGGCGAAAGTTGCCGATCGACGAACTGATGGGCTTGATACGCGGACAACAGTTCGATCGCCAGGACATATTCCAGCTTGTCGGCCACCCGTCCCGCTTTTTTCGCCGCATTGTAGCCCATGGCCACATAATCTTCCTGATCCGCGCAGGTCGGTATGTTGTCCACCGTCGCCGGATGGGACAATATTTTCATGTCATTCAGCAGCCCGGCCTGCGTGTATTGGGGAATCATGAGCCCCGAGTTCAGTCCGGCGTGCCGCACGAGAAAAGGCGGATATTCGGAGAGCTTACTGTTGACCAAGCGATAGTTCCGACGTTCCGACATTTTGGCGATGGCCGTCGCGGCAATGCAGGCGGAATCCATTTCAATCCCCACATAGGACGAATCCGGGTTGCCGCCGGAAATCGCTTCGCCATCGTCCCCATCCGGCCACAGAATCGGGTTGTCGCAGCAAGAATTCATTTCCGTCTCGACGGTCCTCAGCGCGTCGTTGAACGTTTTCTTGGCGGCGCCGTGCAGTTGGGACATGCAGCGAAGAGACAGGGCGTCCTGCAGCCGGTAGTGTTCATAGTGCTTGGCGATCATGGAATCCTTCAGGATCGTTCGGATATTTTCCGCGGTCTTCCTTTGTTCCTCGTGGGGACGTATGCGCATGAGACGGTCGTCATACGCGCGGACGGACCCTTTCAGCACTTCCAGCGTCATGGCGCCGACAATATCCGCGGATTTGGCCGCCTTGATCATGTCGTATAGCGCCAACGCGCCGAGCGCGGTGACGCTGGTCGTCCCGTTGACGAGCGCCAATCCTTCTTTGGACGACAAATCCACCGGCTCGAGGCCGACCCGACCAAGCGCTTCCTTGGCCGGCAGCAATTCCCCGTTCACATAGGCTTTTCCTTCGCCCAACAGGACGAGGGCCATATGCGCCTCGGGTGCGAGATACCCCACCGAACCTTCGCCGGGGGCGAACGGAGTGAGCCCCCGGTTCAAAAATTCCTTGTACATTTCCAAAATCCGCAAGCGAACCCCTGAATAGCCCAAGCCCAGATTTTGCAAGATCATGAACATCGTGGCGCGCACGGCTTCGACGGACAAGGGCTCGCCCACCGAAACCGCGTGGGACAGCAAAATGTTTCTTTGCAATTGCCGCATTTCTTCGGCGGAGATCAGCTGCGTGCAGAGGGCGCCGAAGCCCGTGTTGACGCCGTACATGACGCGCCCTTCACCGGTCCACTTGTCCACCAAATTTCTCGACCGGTTCACGCGCTCGCAGTAAGCTTTCGAAAACTCCACCTTCGCCCCGTAACGGGCGACGGCAACGAGCTGTTCGATGCGCATTTCCCCGCCCAGCACGACTCGTTTGATATCCTGCGCATGCATCATGAATGTCTCCTTGTGATGTCGGTTCGTTCGGAATTATGAGACGTCCGAATCCGGCTTTGATTTCAGATCGACAAAAAACAGTTTGATCATCGAAACGAGCTGCAGCAAGAACAGGAACAAGACGGTGGCTCCTCCGGCGGCGGCCAAATATTTCACCCCGTCGACGCCTTGGGCGCCGCCCGCATAGGCGACCATGACGAAAGCGATGATGCCGATGGAAAGAGCCCAGAGCAGTTTTTGCCAAACAGCGGGTTCTTCATCGTGCCGGATGCTGTCCGTGCACAGAGAGGCGATCGTTCGCGTCATGGAATCCGCGGCGGTGGAGAAAGAAAGAACCAGGGTGAAAATGACGACGGGCACGAGCACGGCTCCCAACGGCAAATGGGACAAAAACGTCCACAGTCCGGCCACGGCGCCGCTTTCTTTGATGGTGCCGACCAAATCCGTGATGCCCTGCTGCTGCCAATGCAGCGCCGTCGAGCCCCAAATGCCGAACCAGACAATTCCGAAAACGGAAGGCAAAATCCAGTTGATGATCATGAATTCGCGAATCGTTCTCCCGTAAGAAATCGCGGCCAAATAAATGCCCATGAGCGGAGCGTACGCGATCCAGATCGCCCAGTCATACAGCGTCCACCACATCACGAGCGCTTCTCCGCCGAGATCGATCGGATCGAGTCCCCATTCCCAAAAATGCTGGAACCAGTAAGCCAAACCGGCGGTCGACGTTCTGAAAATGTACAACGTGGGTCCGATGACGAGCAGCAGAATCAAAAGAATATAAAAGATTTTCGTATTGAGATTCGATAAAACGCGAATCCCTTTATCCAATCCCGTCACCGACGACATGGCGAACGTCGCGGTAATGACGGCGGTCAATATGAACCAAAGGACGATGTCCTGACTAATGCCGTAAGTCGCTTCGATTCCGGATCCTACCAAGGCCAGGCCTGCTCCAAGCGAAGACGCGAGTCCGAGGGCGATCGCCAGGACGGAAATCGTATCAATAATGTTCCGCCAAACCCCTTTGGTCACTCTGTCGCCAAACAAAGGAACGAGCGATGCCGATACGGACAGCGTTTTTTTCCGGTTGAAATACATGTAGGCGACGATGATGCCGCTCAGGGAATACATCGCATACGGAATAAACGACCAGTTGTAAAAACTGCGGCCGATCGCATAAATCGCCGCCATCGGCGTGCCCGGTTCCACGCCGGTCTGTTCCATTTCCCCATAAATGTTGCCGTAATAAATGACCGGTTCGTTGACCCCGTAGGTAATGACTCCTGTGGCGATGCCTCCGGCCAACGCCATCGCGAACCAGGTGGAAAACTTGTATTTCGGCTTGGCGTCCGGACCGCCCAACCGAATATGGCCGAACTTGGAAAACGTGACGATGCCGATGACCAACAAGGCGACAATGGAAATGAGCTGGTAAAGCCAACCGAGACCGCGCAAGGACCCCAAAAACACGTTCATGGAAACATCGGCCAGCAGTTTGTTGTTGACAATGCCGAGTACCGCCGCTCCCCCGATAATGACAAACGTCGGCACAAACACCCCTTTCCGCGTTTTTTTCGATCCCGGCAACGGGGCGGTTTCGGCGGCTTTCTTTTCGAGAACAGTGGACATCTTCGTTTCCTCCTTCATGGATCATTCGCTTGCGGCTTCCTGCGGTTTACCTTTCCGGATCGCAAACCCGCTCAGAAACGACAGCATGGTATGGACACTGGCCTTGACACTCGATCCGGCGACATCCTTGGTCGGATCAAGGCACACGATATCCATCGCTTTCACTTTGGGGCACTTGCCGGCGATGTGCACCGCCGCAAACAACTCGTCGGTGCGCATTCCGCCGGGGGAAGCGGCGGGAGCGGCCGGGCAATGGCTGATATCCAGAACGTCCATATCCACCGTGAGGTAAATCGTATCCACGTTCCGGCTCAACGCTTGAAGCGCTTCGCTGACAGCGTTTTCAACTCCGTGTTTTCGAGCTTCCCGAAGCGTCACGTACCGCACGCCGGCCCGGTCGGCATATTCCTTCAGCGAACGGGCGTTAAAAAATCCGTGCAGGCCGATATTCACCACATCCTCGCCCCGAATGACACCGCTTTCAATCAAGTTGCGGATGGGCGTGCCGTTGGTGGGACCGTTGTCATCCAGCGGCCGGAGGTCAAAATGCGTGTCCAGCTGCAAAATGCCGATGCGTTCCCGCGAATGAACGTCGCGCCAGCCTTTCACCAGCATCGCCGTAATGGAGTGATCTCCCCCGATCGCCAAAGGCAACAAATGGGGAAAGTGCGTGCGCAATCCCCTCATGGCTTCCCGAATATTTTCATGGCACCGCGAAATATCCGTGACGTGCTGGCGCACGTCCCCCAAATCGACGACGCGCAGCTCCGTCAAGTCCACATCGGCGTCGAGATCGTAAGCGGCAAAATATTTCCAGGCCAAACGGAACGCTTGCGGATGCTCGCTCGCCGCCGAAGGGCTGATGGACGAGCGGGAAAGGGGCACGCCCAGAAGGGCGATATCCACCTTGTCCCACTCGTAGGTTCCGGCGGCTTCCGGGCCGACGGTCTCGATCCATTCGTTCACTTTCCGTTCCCGGGACGCGGCGCCGGCGTTCCAGCGAAACGGCGGAGGCAGAAGCATCGGATACGGAAACGACGTCATAGAAGCCTCCCTCCTTTCACGACCACATTTCCGTTCTTGATGACGGTATCCACGTGATTCACGGCGTAGCCGTACTGCAGCTGCATGTAATTCGCCACCCGGAAAATGACGAGATCCGCTTTTTTCCCCTTTTCAAGGGAACCGATTTCGTGCCCCCTGCGAATGGCGTGCGCGGCGTTCACCGTCGTGGCGGCCAACACTTCTTCCGGCGTCATCCCCATCTTCAGGCAGCCGAGATTCATGATGAACGGCAGCGAAACGGTCGGGGACGATCCCGGATTGCAGTCGGTGGACAGCGCCACGGGCACGCCGAGATCGATCATTTTGCGCGCCTTGGCGAATTCCGCCATCAGGAAAAACGCGGTGCCCGGAAGGAGCACGCCGATCACGCCCGCGGCGGCCATGCGCCGCATGCCTTCCTCCGAAGCCTTGAGCAGATGGTCGGCAGACACGGCGCCGACCTCGGCCGCGAGCTCCGCGCCGCCGTACGGCTCGATTTCATCGGCGTGGATTTTGGGCCACAATCCGTGTTCTTTTCCCGCGAGCAAAATTTTTCGCGCCTGCTCCGGCGTAAACACGCCCTGTTCGCAAAACACGTCGTTAAATTCCGCCAGCTCTCTCCTCGCCACTTCCGGGATCATGACGGAAACGACTTCATCGACAAAACGGTCGGGATCGTCCTTGTACTCCAGCGGCACGGCATGGGCTCCCATGAACGTCGAGACGACGTCCACCGGATGGGATTGATGAAGCCGCCGCGCGACTTCCAGCTGCTTCAGTTCGTCTTCCAGGGTCAGGCCGTATCCGCTTTTCGCTTCCACCGTCGTCACCCCGTGCAGCAAAAACTGATCCAGCCTGCCGCGGCTCGCTTCAAACAACGCGTCCGCGTCCGCCTGCCGCGTCGCTCTGACGGTGGCGCGAATCCCTCCCCCGGCGTTGTAGATTTCCATATACGTTTTTCCCTGCAGGCGCATCGCAAACTCCTGCTCCCGGCTGCCGGCAAACACCAGATGCGTATGGGGATCGACGAGCCCGGGCGTCACGAGCTTTCCGGAAGCGTCGACGACTTCCGCCTCCCCCATCCGTTCGCGATACGCCGCCATCAGTTCGTCATCCGGGCCGACCGCCGCAATTTTCCCCTGTTCCATCCACACGCTGCCGTTTTCAATGATTGACAATTCTTTCATCCGCCGGCCGGCAAGGGGGCCTTTCGAACCGCCGGAAAACGTGACGAGTTGGGCTGCATTCCGGACAAACAAAGGACGGTTTTGCATATGGACTCCCCTCACAGCATCGGAATTTTGATTCCTTTTTCTTTCGCCGTTTGGATGGCCAGTTCATATCCGGCATCGGCATGGCGCACGACGCCCATCCCCGGGTCCGTCGTCAGCACTCGCTCCAGCCGTTTCTCCGCTTCCTTCGTGCCGTCGGCCACAATCACCATGCCGGCATGGAGGGAGTAGCCCATTCCCACGCCTCCGCCGTGATGCACCGACACCCAGCTCGCCCCGCCGACGGCGTTGATGAGCGCGTTCAAAATCGGCCAATCCGCGACGGTGTCGCTGCCGTCTTTCATCGCTTCCGTCTCCCGGTTCGGCGACGCGACCGAGCCGGAATCGAGATGGTCGCGTCCGATGACGATCGGCGCTTTCAGTTCCCCCCTGGCCACCATGTCGTTGATGAGCTTGCCGAAGCGGGCCCGTTCGCCGTAACCGAGCCAGCAAATGCGCGCCGGCAGCCCCTGGAACTGAATTTTTTCCCGCGCCATCCGGATCCAGTGGCACAGATGCTCGTTGTCTTTGAATTCCCGCAAAATCACTTCGTCCGTCTTGTAAATGTCCTCCGGATCGCCGGACAGCGCCACCCAGCGAAACGGCCCCTTCCCTTGGCAAAACATCGGGCGAATGTACGCCGGGACAAAGCCCGGGAAGGAAAACGCGTCTTCCACGCCTTCGTTTTTCGCGACCTGGCGGATGTTGTTTCCGTAATCGAACGTCACCGCTCCCCGCTTCTGCATTTCCAGCATGGCGCGAACGTGGTCGGCGATGCTTTGCTTCGACCGCTTCACATATTGTTGCGGATCGCGCTTGCGCAGTTCGTTCGCTTCTTCCAGGGTCAATCCGCGCGGAACGTATCCGTTCAGCGGATCGTGCGCCGAAGTCTGGTCGGTCAACACGTCGGGGATAAATCCTCGTTTCAGCATGTTTTCCAACACTTCCGGCGCATTGCCCAACAGCCCGATGGACAGCGCTTTCTTGTCCCGCTTGGCCGCTTCCGCCATCCGGATGGCGTCGTCCAAATCGTCCGTCAACACGTCCAAATATCGCGTATCGATGCGCCTTTGGATGCGGGTCGGGTCCACTTCGATGCAAATGGCGACGCCGTCGTTCATCGTCACGGCCAACGGCTGGGCTCCCCCCATGCCGCCGAGCCCCGCCGTCACCGTGATCGTGCCGGCCAAGGAGCCGTTGAAATGCTGGCGGGCGCATTCCACAAACGTTTCATACGTCCCCTGCACGATGCCCTGGCTGCCGATATAAATCCAGCTGCCGGCCGTCATCTGCCCGTACATCATCAGCCCTTTTTTCTCCAACTCGTGGAAATGCTCCCAGTTGGCCCACGCGGGAATGAGATTGGAATTGGCAATCAACACGCGGGGGGAGTCCGCGTGCGTTTTGAACACCGCCACGGGTTTGCCGGACTGAACGAGCAGCGTCTCGTCGCTCTCCAACTCCTGAAGCGCTTTCACAATGGCGTCGAACGCCTCCCAGTTTCGGGCCGCTTTGCCGATTCCGCCGTAAACGACCAAATCTTCGGGCCGCTCCGCCACATCCGGATCCAGGTTGTTCATCAACATGCGGAGCGCCGCTTCCTGGATCCATCCCTTTGTATGAAGCTCGCTCCCCCTGTAGCTGCGAATGATTTGCCGCCTTGACTGTTGGCCCATGTTTCGTCTCACCTCTGCCGTCTTAACTGTCTGCAACTTCAGTATAGGGAAGCGGACGAATCGGGCGTAAGCGGTCTCGGTTTCGAATTGTGAACGATCTTTCCGATGGAAAACGGGGAAAGGAAAAAATCGCGGGGAAAAACGAAACTTTTTTTCGGTTTCTAAACATTTTTTTGATTGCGGAACGCGCGAGGGGACATTCCGGTTTTGATCCTGAAAATTTTGGTAAAGTAATTCGCATGGTGGAAACCGGTTTGGTACGCGATTTCCTGCACCGTCAAACCGGTCTGCAGCAGCAATTTTTTGGCCTCTTTGATCCTGACTTGGGTGAGGATCTCGCGAAACGACATGCCGTATTTCGTGGACAGCAAATGGCTGAAATAGGCCGGGCTTCGGCCGACATGGCGGGACACTTCTTCCAGATGCAGATTCGGATTGGCAAAATGTTTTTCGATATACTGAATCCCCTGCTCCACCACATCGATCATGCCCTGCTGCTGGTGAACGGCGGCGCTCTCCAGCAGATCGGAAATGAACAGGATGAAATTTTGGACGATCCGGTAGAGAATCGGTTCGTACAGGATCGTTTCGAACATTTGGCGGTACTTTTCCTCGTAATGCGGCTGCAGCAAATCGTGGGATATCATGAACCGTCTGACCTGCGCGAGAATGCTCGTCAACCGGATGCGCAGCATGCCGGGATCCGGATAAGGCGGGGTGAGCTGCAGAAAATCCTGGTACAGCCATGCCTTGACCCGTTCTTTTTCCAACTGCTGCAGCATATCGACCCACAGTCTTTGTTCCTGCGGACTGAGAAACGGATCGATGGACCGCCACTGCAGCGGTTCGTTCACCACGATCACCTGGTTGTATCCTTTAAAAAAATGGATTTCCAAGGCCTGTCGGGCATGCCGGTACTTTTCATGCAAAGACCGGGGTTCCTTTTCCGTGAAATCGATGAGTACAAGGAGAGGTTCCC
>Ga0068700_100388_pt1 | contig 23266 bp, 12 predicted proteins | sample CeladaPassaD2F04_FD_62229 | JGI IMG/M metagenome (GOLD analysis project Ga0068700, IMG submission 62229) | Cellulose-adapted microbial communities from the Joint BioEnergy Institute, USA - Passage D2F04 | ecosystem: Engineered > Bioreactor > Continuous culture > Unclassified | place: USA, Joint...
GTTTACCAGTCCGTCTACCTGAGATGGGCTGTCACCGATTCGGTGTATGGGGATCTGTTCGGGCCTGTGAACAGACAACCTTATGGAAGCGGCATCTTCCTCCCGGTCACCACGGTGAACGGCACTGAAATCACCCTGATCGGCACCGAAGTATCTGCCAGCGATCTGGCCAGGGCGTTTGCCAACGGTTCCGACGTGACGATCAAGATCACGGGCGACTATGTCAATCTGCCCGCGTCCGCCTTGCTCGAAGCGGCGAAAAACAACGGCAAGTCGGTGACGATTTCCAACGACAACGGCACGTACACCCTGCCTCTGTCTGTTCTTGACTTCGAGGCGCTCGCCGATGAGCTCGGCGCTGATCTCGCCAATGTGAAGATCAAGATTCAGATCAAGAAAGTCACGGGTGACACCGCGTCCGCTGTCGCCAATGCCGTTGCAAATGTTGGCGGAACCGCGTTGGCCGATGCGGTAGACTTCTCGGTGACGGCGGAAGCGAACGGCAAATCGGTGGAAATCAACGATTTCGGCGACACCTATGTGCAACGCACGCTGAAGTTGAAGGAAACTTCCAGTAATGCTACGGCGGTTGTTTACGATCCGGAGAACGGACAATTGTCTTTCGTTCCCGCAACGTTTAACGGCAATGTTGCGACGATCAAACGCAACTCCAACAGCATTTACACGGTCATTTCCGTAAGCAAGTCCTTCAACGATGTGGTCGGACACTGGGGTCGGGAGAACATTGAACTGCTGGCCAACAAGCTGGTGGTGGAAGGGGTCGGCAACGGCAACTTCTCGCCTGACCGCAATATCACGCGCGCCGAGTTCGCCGCGTTGATCGTCCGTTCGCTCGGTTTGAAGGCTGGCGGTACCGCCAACTTCAGCGACGTTAAATCCACCGATTGGTTTGCGGCTGAAGTCGCCGCGGCTGCCAATGCGGGAATCGTCAACGGCTATCCGGACGGCACGTTCCGCCCGAATGCCAAGATTACCCGTGAAGAGCTTGCCGCGATGGTCGTTCGTGCCGCACAATTCGCGGGACTGGATACGGATGAAGTGAATGCAGGAGCTGTTCTCGCCAAGTACAACGACGCAGGACAAATCTCCTGGGCTCACGAGGAACTCGCGATCGCTGTAGACGCCGGTATTGTTCAAGGAAAGAGCGCTACCAGACTCGCTCCGAAGGATAACGCCGAACGCGCGGAAGCAGCGACCATGATCGCACGTTTCCTGAAGAAAGTGGGCTTTATCAGCTAATCCTTATCTTGTATCACCCGCATTACAGCAAATCCCTGATCACCTTCGTGGTCAGGGATTTTTTATGATTTGCATATAAGTGGTATTGTTGGGCTCTAAGGGTACAAATTAACCTTTTTATCTCCTCTCCTATTATGTTCCGTGGCGCATCCTAAATCCAGACACTTCGGTTCGTACATTGTCGTTCTATCCTCAGCTGGCTTTACTGCAAGATCGAATCCCCATTCTAAATTTCCTTACAGAACCCATAATGCAGTTTAACAACGATGCAGGTCACATTTTTCAACGTTCCATCTGAAATATCTCTAATAATGTTAATACCCTCACAAGACAACAAAAATAATACATGGAAAAATACATTGCGACAGATGGAGAACACAACATAGGGGAATAGAGCATGGGAATAATACATGGAGAACAAAGTGGAAAAATAATGAAGGACAGAACAGGGAGCCCGTTGTTCTTTGACTCCCTGTTCCTTCTATATATTTTGACTTAGCTTGGTGATGCGTGATGCTGCATTACAGTTTGCCCAGCTCATCCATCATGCGTGCGGCAATGATGGCGGCTTCGGCTCTGCTTAAATAGGAGTTGGGATCGAAGCGATACGTCTGTTTGGCACCTTCCGTCATGGTGTTCGGACGCCCCTGGATGATTCCCGCGCGGGCTACCGCGGTGACAGCCGGAATCGCATAGTAATCAATGCTTCCGGAATCCGTGAACATCTTTTGCAGTCTCGGCAAATCTTTCTCCTGGGTGCCCAGCTTCATATTCATCGCTCTCGCGATCATGACGGCGGCTTCTTCCCGCGTGATGGGTCCTGCCGGCACAAACAGGCGCGGCGCCCTACCCATGACGATACCTGCCCTAACCGCCGTTTCGATGTAGCGGTAATCCCACAACGGTGACAAGTCGACCGGAGGCACATCGTCAAAAGTAAGCCGGTCAATGTCGTAATTCAGCGGCAGATCCAGGATCTTCACCATCATCGTCGCGAATTCGCCGCGGGTAATATTGTCGTAGGAGCCGAATTCACCGGTACTGCTGGACTTGGCATTCATGATTCCCCGCGACAGCATCAGATTGAGATGATCGCGCGCAAACGGGTGTCCCGCAATATCGTTATAAGTATACCGCAGCTGGAATACGGCGTAATATCCGAATCCGTCGAAGGGGGCGGTAATCGTCTTGTTTCTTGTGTTCACCTTGCCGCCCAGCGGCACCCAAGTGTCATCTACCAGCCTCCAAATTCCCAACGTATTGGCGGAAGAATCACTGATGTTTGAATCATATTTGATCGTGATCGTTCCCCGCTCCGTAGGAACCAGCATACGGCTGAACAGGCCGGACGACGGTCTCATGAAAAACTCGTTGCCGCGCTCATACGGATGCATACCATGATATTCTGTGGACGTGGTCGAATCGTAATAGCCGGCATCTATCCAATACAACTCCGACGCGTAACCGAAATGTGCCGGCCTGCTCAAAAAACTTTGCGCAATCCCGTTGGGCAAAATATCCACCAAAGTGCCGTCCATCGGTCCGCTGCTGGAAGTCTGACCTACCGCATTGTATCGTTTAATGGTACGTCCGTCCTGTTTGTCGGCGATGCCGAACAGCACATACTGGCTGTCGAACAGATCGATCGCGCTCGTCGGCAGACTGGAACCGACGTCCGGTTTGCGCAGCACGGTTCCTTTCGGCAGTGAAATCTCCAGTTGTTTGTTGAACACGCTGATTTTTCCGGATTTCTTGATCTGCGATTTGTACTGCGCTCCGGGGATCGTCTGGTTCACATAGTTGATGGTAAATTGGCCGTCCAGTTTCTCTTGTCCCCGAAGGATCGTAAATTTGATCGTATTGTTGCCGACCTTCAGGTCCCGCACTTCTTTGCGGAAAATATCGCCTTCCCCTTTGGCCATCGGCTCTTTGTTGATCAGGATCTGATCGGCGCCCTCCGCCTTGATGCTCACCATGACAAAGTTCTGGTTAATCACCCGTTCTTCCGGCAGCTTGGGCGACAAAACAACGTATGGTGACAGTTCCCTTGTGATGATTAAGGTCAACGAGGCATTCGACGAACCCTTGACCACTGTCACGACAATGGACGTGACTCCGCTGGTCGGAAGCTGGACATTGCGAACCCTCAGGTTGTACCTTCCGGAATTGGGCGAATCCTCCGTAACCGTCAGATTTGGTTCATCCGGCACCAATGTTCCGCTGGAGTTGGTGGATGCCTTTGAAATTTGACCTCCATCCTGCTGGACGATGACCGTGTCCACATTTTGCACCGAGAACAGGATATCCGCGGCTTTTTCCGTCGTGACGTATTGTCGCGTATCGGTTTCCACGAATTTCAGTGTCGGGTCGTCGAATCTCGGCGTCAACGGATCATAGGGCACCGGTCTCAACGAATCGATGATCGGTGTCGTGCTTGACAGCAAATAGACGGTGAGGCGCGTTTCTACCGGAACACCGCCGGAAACGCCCGATACGACAATTGTGTTTGCCCCGGGAACCAGTGTCATGTTTTGGGTATATGCATCAAAATTAAACCTGCCGGTGTAGTTACCATCGGAGTCGGTCAGCAATGAAGTTTCCAATTCTTTGCTGACTCCATTAATGGTAATTTTCAAGGATTTCCGTTCCGTCGCATCCTTCAAATTAAAATTGATCAGTCTGCCCCGGACGTTGGAAAAAATGTTTTCGGCATCCTGCGTCGGCCCGTTTTCGTTGAATACTTGTCCGTTGAACACATTTTCCAATTGTATGGAAGGCGCCGGGACGTAAGTGAGCGCAAAGGACTGGGTATCTCCGTTACTGCCTTTGGTAACGATGATCCGCAGTTCCAGTTCACCCGCTGGAAGCTGAGTAATCTTGAAGGCTGGATCTCCGTCCGAAGTTGTATAGTTCTCATATGTGAAGTTTGGTGATTCTATTTCTGTGTCGTCCTTCCACACTTCCAAACTCCAGGACGGTGCAGGTGTTCCAGATACATTGTTCGCTTTTACCGCAAGCCAGATCGGCAACTCCAGGATGGTTGTTCCGGACGAAAATCTTCCGCTCGAAGTATAGCTGATTGTGGTTCCGTTAACCACCGGATTGTACACTTCTCTGACTTCCGTAATGTACGGCGTGTCGTTGTCTCTGTATTTGAAATTAACCGTATATGCCGCGCTCTGCGTTCCATAACTCCCGCCTACGATAATCCGGTAATTTCCGTTGGCATTGATCTGCAAATCGGTCGTCGATTTGAACAAGAATCGAATGTAGTTGCTGTCGTACACCCCTTCTGTGACTGTGGTGGTCATCGTATCGATGACTGTCGGAGGTGTATTGTTTCCCAATTGTTGAAGTTCCAGTGTGATGCCTGTCAGGGTCGCCGTACTGTCGCGCTTGAATAGCAGCACCCCTTCAACGGTGCCCTGCAATCCGTTAGTCGTATTGGGTCCAACCGTAGGATTGCCGTCCAGTGAAGTTGTTTTCGGATTCCCCGCATTGTTCACCACCTTGACGTCATACGCAGTGGGTGAACCGTTATAGTACACAATCTGTCTTTCAACCGTATAGGTTTGCGTGTCGTTCGAAGCGACCACCGTGATCCTATTGTATCCCGGGTTCATCGGGATATTGGTGGCGATGAACGTCTCGCCATCCCCCGTCAGGGCGTGCACGCCGTTAAACGTAACATTGGTCGCGTTGGGCGCTTTGGCCATGAGTACCAGATTCGGCGTGTCGACAATTTCCAGTTTGCCGTCTACCAGCACCCGCCCGTCCGCCAGCTGAACGGAATGAATGGCCGGCACATTCGCGAAATAAACATAGCAGGACTCTTCCACCTGGTTGCCGTTCGCATTGGTGCCGATGACCGTAATTTTGTTCAATCCCTGTTCAAGTTCAATGTTGTAAAAATGAAACGTATTGCCGTTCTCAATAATCGGCGTCGTGCCTTGACCGCTTCGGGAGGATATGACCTTGCCGTTCACGATCAAGTCGACTCTGTATGTTATCGAACTGGTGACCACACCGGTAAACGTACCGGTCAGCGTAACCCTCTTGACGTTCACTTGAGTCGGATTGTTCTGATCCGTGCTGAAATCACTGAAAGTAAAATATTCCCCCGCCGCTGTGGTCTGTTCCGGTATCGGCAATAGCGACAACACCATCGCCCATACCAGCGCAAGAGCCAGCCACTTCTTGCTTCGTTTAACCACGAAATCTCTCCTCCTCTTCCAAGTTGCTTCGTCTCGATTCGACATAGTATATATATCGGTTTCCGAAGCATAATCTTTTACTCACGAAGGCAGGAAAAAGTTTCTGTTTTTTTGTCGCATACATAAAAAATAGAACATCCACAAAGGTTGCGGATGTTCTATCGGATACATTACTCGGACTCAACATACCATTTCAGATCTTTGGTCGCCAACAGCTTCTTGTGCCCCTGGAATTGGTCGTACAGATTGATTGTGTAATCTTGGAACTTGTTGTTATTAAACAGCTCCGGGTCTTCAAAGAAAATCGTTTTTCTCAGACCCTGGCCGATTTCCAGAAATTCCGTTCCCTCTTCAAAGGCAATCTCTTTGCTGTACTTATTGAATCCGTTAATGATTTCAACAACGAGACTGTGCTTTTCGGGAATCGACTCATAGAAGGAACTCTTGGACACATCATAGGCAAATTCCATTTTAAATTTGGTTTGATCGACCGCCAACAGTTTTATTTTTCGAAGACTGAACGTATAGGGATAAATCGTCAAATCTTGCAAATCCGTATCCAATTCTTTCGATTCGTCCGCAATTTTCATGAGTACGGCATTGGCGTACGCCGTGGCTTCCTTATCCCCGGTCGAAAGTTTTCCTTCCGTGATGCCCTGGCCCAAAATCAAATTCATGTCATCAATCGTGAAATTTTTGGGGACTTCCGACCAGACGGACATCAACACATGCCCGCTCGGCGCGACTTTCCCGGTGATTTTCGATACGCTCGCGGGAAAACTCGTCCCGTCTTCCGTCTGAAAATACGCATGCAGTCTCGTCAGCTCGGTCATCCGTTTTTCATCGTTGGTAATGTCCAATTCCGTGTAAACGATATTGGTATCCAGTCCCTCGTAAGTTTGCGCGTTTTTGATCTGGATTGTGGCCCTCCTGCCCACATCGGTCAGCCGGTAGTTCATCCCTTCTTCGATGATCCGAAGCGTATTCAGCGGCTTCTCATAGGTGAAGGGAGAAATCTTGATATCTTTCTCATTTCCCTTCTCATACAATACGATCTCAATATCACTGAATTCGTACGTATACGGAATTTTGGCCAACACGATAAAACGCAGGCTGGTTCTCGGTTGGAGCCCAATGATGTTGTCCAATGTGACAAACTCAGCGGTTCCGTCTTTGATCAAGACGCCATCCAGCAAATACTCCGCTTTCATTTTGAGTACGGGGGCGGATTTTTTTTCATCAATATTCGTCATGACAAACTCCGCCGCCAGAATATCCTCGTCTTCCCAGGGGAGTCTCTGGATGGATTTCAATGCAATCTCATAACTTCCGTTTTTGTTTTTGTAGACATAGCTGTCGCCGGGTTGCTGTTCTTCGATGACGGACGGTTTCGGCAGCGTGTAGGACGCCACAGGCAGTTCGAGATTCTCCACTTTCTTGGCCACCATAAACGTCCATTGATCAATTTTCACTTCTTCCGGAATCTCCGCGGTCATTTCCAACGTCAACGTCTGCTTGGGTTGTATGGAAGCTTTTTCAGGCTGATTTACGGTCATCGGGTACAGATATCCTTCCCGGCTGCGTATGTAATACACAAACTCGGGAAGCGAAACCCCTTTTTGTCCGATGTTCTTGATCTCGTACTGTATTGTAACTTCATGCTCCGAATCGCCCTGTACGGTATCAAACGCGACAATTTTCGTATCCAACAACGTTCCGGCAATCTCCAGCTGTTTGTTTTTCCCCGCCGGTGTCACTTGCGAATAGCCGGCCGGAACGCGAACGGACCCCAGAATTCTTTCGTAGTCCGGCGGATAATTCAGATCCCAAACGATGACATCAAAAGCGAGTCCGTTCAAGGACACGTTTTTGTCGACCACGGCGTACATCTCGAACGTTTTCGTTGTTTTGGCCGGTACGTTGCCGCTCTGCGCCTTGTCAACGGGAAGCGGATTGTATACCGCCCCTGACGGCGTTCTAAGCTTGATCCAGTAGTCAATAAAGTCGATTTCGGCTGCACTTGTATTGTTCAAACGAAGTAAAAACGTGACGATGTTCTCTTCCGTTCCCTGAAGAATTTGCACATTGGCAATGGCGACCGAGCCTTTGTTTGGAATCGTCACCTGACCGATGGTTCCCGTGTTCCCACTCCCGGTCTCGCCCCGGACAGGAGGAATCAGCAGCATGTTGACGGTAAACAGCAGCATGACGGATAATAACGCCGTCCTGTAAATCTTCGACCTTTTCATATTTTCCTCCCACAGATGCTCTATTTGTCTAATTAGACGAAGAGAGCCGCTGAAAGGTTTCGCGTAAATAAAAAAAGATCCTGCTTGCGCAGGATCTTTTGGGTTTGAAAGAATGTCCATTAGTTAACCTTAACATTAATGATTGCTTTCAAACCGTTCTTCGTCACGACCGTGACAGTGTACTCTTTGCCGCTTTCGAAGTGGTACGTACCATTGGTATCCGGCTTCGCTTCACCATCCGTCTTGTTGACGATCATAAAGTCAACATAGTCGTTGTTGGTCAGGTAGGCCGTTTTGCCGTATTGGTCAACAACTTCGACTTTGAAGTCAGCATCCGTGAAGAAGTCAACGGTTTTCGCAGCGGTCAACGTAACGTCCGTCTTGGCGACTTTCAGTTCTTTCGCAACCGGAGCTTCTTTGGACACCGTTACATCCTTCGTGACAACTTCCGGTCCGTTCGGCGTATGCAGCACCACCGTCAGGACAACCGTACCTTCGCCGACACCGTAAACTTGTTTATTCACAGTATCGACTACAGCATATGAGGTATTGCTGGAAGTGATGCTGAAGATCGTCTCACTCGGGATGGCTACTTTCGCACCATTGACATCCGTTGCAGTGACAGAGATGTTCTCTCTGTAGGCGTTGTGAGTCTTGCCGCCATCCCACAGCGTCGGAATATCGGCGACTGCGTAAGTGAATTTGTCGCTGTCCGCCTTGCCGTCGGTGACGATGAAGTTTTGAGAAATCGTGCTGAGCGTCGTTTGGCCGTCGTTGCTTACGATCTTCACCGTCAGCTTGTATTCGCCTTTCTTGTCTGCTGCGGCAGTCAGAGTCAGCGTGCCCAAGCTGGTTTCATTCAGCACGTCACCGTTGGTGGAAAGCGTCAAGCCATTGTCGTCACCGGACACTTTCGTCAAGGCGATGTTCACCTTGTTGTCCGGGTCGTCCTTGGTGAACTCAGCGCCGTATTGGTCATAGATTTTGAACTTGGTCGTCGTGCTGGCTTTTTGCAGCAACTTCGTAGCGCCCAGTTCATGGAACTGAATCTTGGCCGCATAACGTTTCGGCTGTACGTCGAACGTTACGTTGCTGGATTTGCCCGTAGCGGACACCACGGTAATCGTCACAGTTCCCGAACCATTGACTTTACCCAGCTTCAATTTGCCTTGGTTGTCGCCAGCTGCGGTTTCAACCGTAATATTGTCAATGGTTACCGAAGTGCTTGCCACAAAAGCTTTGATCGGCTTTTTGTCAGGGTCCGTTACGGCAGCATAAGCGTCGGCTACTTGCTTTCCAGACATTGCGGTGCCGAATTGGTCATTCACCGACAGGCCGAGGTAAACATTTTCGTCACCCGCAGCTACAACGCTGGTCGGACCTGCAAGCGTAACCGTGTCGATCGTCGGTGCTTTGAAAGCTTGGAATGTAATGCTGTTCGAGTTGCCCGCCGGAGTGACAGCGGTCAACACCACCGTTTCGTCGACAAGCAGAGTGTTCTTAACATTAATTTTCAGATCAGCTTTGGTTGCGTCGGACGAGTTGGCTTGCCATTTGATCTCGATGTTTGCCGATGCGTTGGACACGAGACGCACTTGCTTCGACGTATCGGTTGCATGGTTGATCATATCCAGCGTATCGATCTTATTGCCGTATTGGTCTCTCGCGTCGTACTTGACCGTTGCGGAACCACCGGCAGTCAGTCGAGCTGCGTCCTTGTCATCCAGAACGACTTCGGTCAGCGAGATCGTCGTGACAATGGCAGGTGCGCCAATTTTATACGTTCTGTTCGCCTGTTTGCCATTGTTGGAAACGACCGTAATCGTCACCAGGCTGTCTTCTTTCAGACTATCATCGATGTTCACATAGGCTTTCGTTCCGTCATGTGCACTTTGCACCAGAGCAGTGCTGTACACCCAGGTCAAAGATCCGGCCTGTACTTCCATTTCTTCGCCGTATTGGTTTTTCACGATGAGGCCAACCGGCGTCTTGTTGGACTTCGGCAGGACTTCTCCGGTCAATTCAATGGAGGTAATCTCTTCGTTCGTAACCGTTACGTCTTTGCTCTTCACGCTCAGGCCTTCGATGCCGTCAACCGTCACCGTGTAAGTGCCTTGCGTGAACTTGTCTGCAGCGGTAATCGTAGCCACCGTTTTGTTTTCGTTGAAAGTCGTTTCGTCGATGGCGACGATCATGGCGCCCTTCTTCAGGGAGAAAGTTGCACCTTCCGCGCTGCCGTTGAATTTCACTTCCAGTTTCTTAGCGCCAACCGCGGTGACGGAAGTGATTTCCGTAGCGGCGTCAGGCTTCTCATCGACATAGCCTTCCAGACCGAGCTTTTCGCCCAGCGTTTGGCCGCCTTCGGCGACTTCGGTTTGCAGCGTGGAGTCGATGATGACGAAGTATTCGCCGCGGGTAGCCGCTTTGTTAAAGTCGGTGTTGGCTGGTGCGAGACCGACTTCTACGGCCACTTCTTCAACTTCGTCCCACTCCACGTCGTAACCCAGCACGCGAAGCATGACGGCTACGAATTGTTTTACGGTAATATCTTCACCGTAGCCGAAGCGGATATCGCTGTGGCCGGTGAAGTAGCCGTTCTCATAAGCGTAAGTGATAAATCCGTCATAATAAAGATCCTTCACGTCAGCAAACGAGTGGTTCTTTGCCGTGTTTTGCGCTTCGGCTTCTTTGCCGAGCAGTCTTGCGATAATGACCGTCACGTCTTGACGTTTCCAGGTCTCGTTTTCCTTCAGGTCTCCGCTTTTGGTGCCTTTGATGATGCCGGCGTTAACCAGCTTATCAGCGACAGACGTCGAGTCTGCGGCGAAGGCCAAGGAAGAGAACATGGAGAATACCAGCGCGAAGGCCAGCAGAAGGGATAAACTTTTCTTCATAACCTTTCTTTCTCCTCCTCGAAATACTTTCGGTTGTTGAGAGTCATGTGTAGTGAATTGGTAGCTCGTTTCCCTCATTTCCCGAGTCACCCCCTTCCCAGAGTTAGAGCATATTATGAAGGTAAATAAAGTCTGTGATAGAAGTCTTGTCTCAGAAATCTGTCACAGAAACCGGTAAACAAGGACAATACAAGCCTAGGAACACCACTCTACCATTATACAATGAGGAATGGAGACCGTAAAGGGGAATTTCCCTTGAAATTTCCAATCGGTCCGCACTCGCGCCATTTCCGACGCTCACCCTTATTAAACGCAGGGATCTTCAAAAAGTTGCGGGTGGTGCGCAAAAAGTCTTATTTTTTTCTATCAATCTCGGACGATATCGTCGGTATATGTAATCCGGATATATCATCCATCCACGACACCTAGTATACAGACAAGATACCCCACCGTCATTACTAAAGATTTTCCATCCTCCGACCGGCTGTCCGGCCGCTTCCACGCCTTTACCGAACGGTCATCAGCGGTCCGGTCGGTCCGCGGAATGCGGCGCTTCCACCGCCATCGTCACCGGATCCGGCAGACGGCTATTTGAACGTTCTCGCGCCGATCAACCTCGCGGCCTTGACGCTCACCGAATGCAGAAAACGCAGCAGCGGCTTGCGGGTCTTGCCGATGATGCCGATCGCTTCCGCCGCGATTTCCAGCACGAGCAAAATGACGATCACCACCGCCAGGATGCCCCACCACGCCAGCTTCGTCTGGGACAAAAACACGGCGAGCACGCCGAACACGAGCGAAATCCCGTAAATGGCCAGCACCGTGTTGCGGTGGCTGAGTCCGAGATCGCGAAGCCGGTGGTGCAGATGGTTTTTGTCCGCCAGGGAAATCGGCGTCCGGTTGGCAATCCGGCGCAAAATCGCGAAAAACGTGTCGGACAGCGGCACGCCGAGAATCAACAGCGGAACGACAAACGATACCAGTGTCGCCTGTTTGAAACCGAGCACGGACAGCGTCGCCAGGCTGAAACCGAGGAACAGCGCCCCGGAATCGCCCATGAAAATTTTCGCCGGATGAAAGTTGAACACCAAAAACCCGAGAATGCAGCCGAGCAAAATCGCGCACAGCAAAATGACGGTGACATTGTTCATCATCACCGCCACCACGAGCATCGTCCCCGTGGCGATCGCGGACACGCCGCCGGCCAGTCCGTCGAGTCCGTCGATGAGATTGATCGCGTTGGTGACGCCGACGATCCAGAAGATGGTCAGCGGGATGCTGAGCCACGCCATTTCCTGCAGCCAGGCGTTTTCGGCAAACGGGACATCGAGGAGACCGACGTTGATCCTCAATCCGAACGCCACCACCGCACCCGCGGCCGCCAGCTGACCGAGCAGTTTCAGCTTCGGAGACAGGTCGAACCGGTCGTCCAGCGCGCCGGTCAGGACAATGATCGTGCCTCCGACCAGAAGCGCCCACACCGCGTTTTCATTGTACTCGGTCAAGACTGGTAAAACGACGAACAACGCCCCCACAAACGCCAAAAAAATGCCGACGCCGCCCAGCCTGGGCATGACGGTCGTGTGCACCTTTCGGTGGTTGGGGCGGTCCACGGCGCCGACCCAGAACGCAAAACGTTTGACGAACGGGGTCAGGATCAGCGCCATCAGCAGCGCGGCCGCAAATGCGATGCCGTACAACAGCGTCATCATCGTATCTCCACCTTTGGTTTCATGCGGCGGATGTCCGCCGGCGATGAAACGGTTGTGTTCTTTTCAAACGGAAATCTCCATCGGGCGGTTCTCGCGAAACGGACCGCATTTTACACACTTTTGGAAAAAGACCGGTCCAACGATTGATTATATGATGGCCGCAGAAAAAAAGCCAACGGGCTCAGTCCGCAAAACGCACGGTTTTTTGAACGTTTTCATGAAAATTTTCAGGAAATTCGTCCGTTCCCTCGATCCTTGATCACCCGCAGCATGAATTTCGGCAGCGCCAGCATGCGCCGGTATCGGGACGGTTCCTGCAGGAGGCGGAACAGCCACTCCAGACGCAGCTTCCGCCACGCGAGGGGCGCCCGTTTCAGACGGCCGGAGATGACGTCGAAGCTGCCGCCCACCCCCATCATCACCGGCACGCCCAGCTGTTCGCGATATTTGGCCAGCCACGGTTCCTGCTTGTCCATGGAGCGGGCCACGAACAGAAGGTGCGGCGCGGCTTCGCGAATTTGGCGTACCACTTCCTCTTCCTCCCGTTCCGTGAAGAAGCCGTCGCGAAATCCGACGATGGACAAGCCGGGGAAGCGCGCCCGCAACCGTTCCGCGGCGGCGCGAATGACGTCATCCGCCGCGCCGAGCAAATATACCCGCCAACCGCGGGCCGCCGCTTCCCGCAGCAGTTCATGCATCAGCTCAATGCCGGCCACCCGTTCCGCCACCGGTTGGCCGATGCGGGCCGCCGCCCACACGACGCCGGTGCCGTCGGGAACGAGCAGCTCCGCCCCGCGCAGAACGCTCATGAATTCGGGATTGGCCAACCCTTCCATGATCATGATCGGATTGACGGTCACCACTTGGTGCGGACGGCCGGATTCGACCGCTTGACACAGCCACTCGACCGTCTCTCCCATGTTCATGCGCGAGATGCGGAGACCGTACAATTCCGTATGGGGATAAGGTTTGTATGCATAGGATGTCACGGTTTCCTCATCCTCTATTACGTAAATATTGGCAGATATGTTGCGCGGGAATTTGCGACTTTTTTTGCAATTCTTCGATCAGCGGCGATTTGGCCGCGATCCATTGGTCCCGCTCATCCAAAAGCTGCAGCGCCTGCGCGGCCAGATGCTCCGGTTCGATGTGCAGCGTCGAACCCGCGACCGGCATTTGCAGCCGCCGGAGAAAATAGTCGATCTTCGGATCGTAGGAAATGCCGACCATCGGGATGCGCAGGGAAGCCGCATAGATCAGCGAATGCAGCCGCATGCCGATCAACAGCGAGCAGCGTCCCACCTCGTCAAACATCCGCTTCGGATCGTCGCTGCCCGGACACATGCTGATTCGATGCGCATAGCTCTCCCCAAGCCGGTGCATGATGTACCGGGCGGCCGCTTCATCTTTCGGCGGATGGAACGGCAAAAAACGCAGCCGCGCGTTGGGGCGGCGTTCCAACACGAGCCGCAGCGCCTCCGCCAGCTGGTTCAAATCGCGCCGCTCGTCGTGCCATTCCCGCGCCGCCACCCCGATCAGCGGCTCGTCAGTTGATACGCTGTATCCGGCCGGTCCGGAATATGGCCGCTCCGCCGCCGATTCTGCAATCGCCGCTCCGGCATCCCCCGGCCCCTTCCCCTCCGCGGCGCCTTCCGCTGCCGGCAGACGCAGGCCCATAACGGGGTCGGCCGCCACGTCGATGCGCATGTCGCGCAGGCCGATGTCCCGCAGCAGTTGAACCGATTCCTCATCGCGCATGGAAATGTAAGCACACCGGCGAAACACGCCGCGAATCATGGGATAGTACATGCGGTTCCGGATCGGTCCCATGCCCTGCGCGTAGATGAACGTCGGCTTGCCGAGCCATTGCGCCAGCTTGATGACCCCGAGATAATACGGAATCGTGCGAATGCCGGTCAAATCCTGCAAGAGCGAGCCGCCGCCGCTGACCAGGCCGTCGCTTTCCTTCAGCGCGCGGAACATGTCGCCGAGCTTCATGCGGTGTACCGCACGCACGCCGTGCATGCGTTCGGTGGCGGAAGGATCGATGGAAAGCACAACCGGACGGATCCGGATGCCGGCCGCGTCCGCCTGTTCACGCAGCGACTGCAAAATCGCGTGCAGCACGGCCTCGTCCCCGCTGTTGCCGAATCCGTAATAGCCTGAAATGACGATCGTGAAGTTCCTTTCCATCTAATCCACCTCCTTGTCCCGCCGGCCGATTTGGAAACGCCGCGGGATGAACCGGGCCAGCAGTTCCGCCGCGGTGTCGTCTTTCATCGCCACGAGAACGCCGGCGTAGGCGGCCGCCGCCAGCGCCACGATGCCGGCCAGCCACACGGCGCCGAGCCATCCCCCGGGCAGCGCAGGCAGGGATGCCAGCGCATCGATCGCTTCACCGTGCAGCGGCAGCGATTCCGCCCCCGACAGACGGACGGCCAACGCGGACGCCGCCCAAATCACCGCGGCCATCACCGCCGATGCGGCGGCGCCTTTGCCGAGCGAAGCGTAAAACGTCCGATCGAACAGCCGGCCGATCTGTTTGCGCAGCATGACCGCCTGCAGCGCCATATTCAGAAACGAAACCAGCGAGTACGCCAGCGCCAGGCCGCCGTGATCCAGCTGCCGCATGAGCACCAGCGCACAGGGCAGGTACACAAGAAAACTGATCAAGGATACAATCACCGGCGTTCGGGTGTTCTCCAACGCGTAGGAAGCGCGCGTCAGCAAATCCCTTCCCGCCCATCCGACCATGCCGGCGGCGTAAAACGCCAGCGCCCACGCCGTCAGCATCGTGTCTTTCACGGTGAAATTGTCGGAGTAATCGAACAGCCTCGCAAAAGGTACCGCTAGCAGGATGATGCCGACGGTTGCCGGCAAGAGCACATGGTACTGGTACAAAAACCCCTTCGCCATCACCCGCTTCATACCGTCCATCTCATTGCGCTTGGCGTATTCCGACAAGAGCGGGAACAGCGGCACCGCGAGCGAACCGGAAAAAATCGCGATCGGCAGCTGCACGACGCTGAACGCCAGCCAAAGCGCGGAAATTTTCTGGTCGCCGAGACCCCCGGCGAATATTTTTTCCACAAACAAATACAGCTGGGACACCGCCATCCCGGCCAAAATCGGGACAAACCGCTCGCCCATGCTTCTCATCAGCACATCGGGACGCAGCGAGGTACCTCGAAGGAACCTGTATTTGCTGCGGAACATGGGGATCGCCAGCGAGGCGGCGAACACCGCGAAACCGGCCGTGGTCCCCCACGCGACGCCCTTCATGCCGAGAAACGGCCCCAACAAATAAATCGACGCAATCACCGCCAACCCGTTGTAAACGGGACCGACCGCGGGCGAGACGAATTGTTCGTGCGCGTTCAAAAATCCGGTCATAACCGAGATCAAGCCGATAAAAAACACCGAAGGCATCATAATCCGCAGCAGTTCCGCGGTCAAATGCTGCTTGTCCGGCGAAAAGGCGGGCGCCAGCGCGCGGACAATTTCCGCGGACCAAATCATCCCCACCGCCGTTATGACCAGAAACAACAGCCCCGTCCACACCGCGAGCCGATGGAACAGACGCTGCCGCTCGAGCAGGTGTTCGTCGCCCATCAAGCCTTTCAATGTCGGAATCAGCACCGAGTGCACTGCGCCGGGAAGGACGAGAAACAGCGTGGACGGAATGTTGAAGGCGAAAAAGTAAGCGTCCGTTTCCCATCCGAGACCAAATTCGTTGGTGATCAGCACCTGCCGCAAAAAACCGATCACCCGGCTGGCCATGGTGATGATGACGATCAGCGCAGTCGTGCGGAACAATAGAGCGGTTCTACTCATGCGATCGGTCCGGCTGACGAAGCTCGGACAGCCGCTCCTTTCCCAGCAGCGCGTCGTACACGCGGACAGTGTCCGCCGCCATACTGCGCAGAGAAAACCGGGCGCGGACGTATTCGGCCGCCGTGTCGGCCAATCGCCCGGCCAGCTCCCGGTCCGCCATCAGCCGCAGCAGCCGGTCCGCCACCGCGTCGGCGGATTCGACCGGAACAATCAGCACGTTTTCGCCGTCACGGGCAAAGTCCAGCACGCCGCCGACCCCGGTCACCACCGCCGGCAGTCCGGTCGCCATCGCCTCCAGCACGTTCAGCCCGAGACCCTCGGAAAGCGAAACGCTGACAAACGCGTCGAAACTGCGCAAACAGTCCGGAATGTCGCGGCGAAAACCGGCAAAACGAACGCGGTTGTGAACACCGAGTTCGTGCGCCAGCCTCTTCAGGCGTTCCTCTTCCGGCCCCGTTCCGACGATGACCAAATAAGCGCGCGGATCCCTTTCGCTGACCGTCTTGACCGCCCGGATGACCGTATCGACGCATTTGATCCGAACCAACCGCGTGACCGCACCGATGACATACGCATCGTCGGGCAAATTCCATTCTTTACGCAAATCCTTTGGCGAATTCCCCGCAATCGATGCGCCCGCGCCCGACAAACCGACTCCCGTCGAACCCGCTTCGCCCGATGGTCCCGTCTCACCCGGTGCATCCGCACTCGGAACATCGTGACTTGTCAAACCCGCACCGGATGAATCCGTCCCCGCTAAACCGCCGCTCGATAAACCGACATCCGACAAATCGGCACTCGAGTTACCCGCTCCCGATGAACCCGCATCCGATGAAAGTACAGCCGGCGCGGCCGGGCCGCTCGCGCGTTCCGATGGATCCGTCCGGCGGAAGGCGTCGGTATCGATGCCGTGATGCACAACCGTGATGCGGCTCTCCGGCACCCGCTCCCGAATCAGCGCATGGCGTATCGCTTCGGACACGGCGATAAAATGGGTGTTCCAGCGTCTCGTCGACATTTCCATCCAACGGGCCCCGGTATAGGCGAGCAAGTTCGCGTAATCGTGCCGCAGGATGCTGTGCACCGTCGTGACGAGCGGAATGCCCGACAACTTGCGCGCCGCGAGCCGCGCAAAAAAGTTCGCCTTGACGCCGTGCGTATGGATGACGGCCGGACGCTCACGGCGAAACAATTCCTCCAGGCCGCGCAGCAGCCGCGGATCAAAACGCCCGTATTTCAGCACCTCGACCGCGATCCGGCGTTCGCGCAGCGCACGCGAAAACGCGGCATCATAAAAACAGACGACCTTTCCCTCGATGCCGTGTTCCGGAAATTGCGACAACAATTGAAGGATGTGCTCCTCCGCGCCGCCAAACTCTCCGCCGCCGATGACATGGATCACCTTGTATTTGTCTGCCATCCGATTCCCACTTCCTCACCCAACCTCGGATGCTGCAAGCCCGGTCAGCCGTTTCTCCAACCCGCTGCTTCAAGTCGAAAACCGCTTCTTCAAGTCGAAAATGTTACGTTCATTTTAGCCTACTACCGGGATATCGCGCAAATTAAAACGCCTTGTCGAACATGAATCGTCACCGGATACAAGGTTTAAACGCCGACACGCCAACCCTTCCCCACTCATCCAACCTTTCGCAAACTTTCACGCATTTTTTTCGTCACGCCTTTCACAAAACCGTCTCACCTTTTCGCAAATGGTCACACTCTTTGCAAACAGATACGCCTTTTGCAAACTCTTCGCGCCTTCCGCTATGCGTCGAACCTTTCGCAAACTGCAAACCTCTCGCAAAACACCCAGCCATTCACAAAACGCCAAGCCTTTCGCAAACCGTTTGCCGCCTGTGGTATACTGAAACAGTGTTGTGAAGTTCGGCTGAAGGAGGTAGCGGCCGCATGTTGGCCAAGGCACAAGCCCTGTTGTTTCGCAGGTATACCTGGCTTTATTTGTTGCTTTGTTTTCCCGTCATCGATTATGTACTGCGCAATCTTCTTCCGCTGCCCGTCATTTCTTCGCTGTGGGACGAAGGTCTCCTGCTCGTGGTGACCGTCATCGCGCTGTGGCGCAAGCTGGAGACGGGCCGCAAACTGCCGGAAATCGGGAAGCCGATGGCGGCCTTTGTCACGCTGGGACTCGCCTATCTGGTATTTCAAATTCACGACATCGCCGTCAGCGTGGAAGGATTCCGCGCGGTATACCAATACATATTGGCGCTGCTGGCCGGTTTTTTCCTGCTTGAACATCGGAACGACGCGATTCGCGTCGTGCGCACGCTCGTCGTGGTCGCCGCCGTCGTTGGACTTTACGGCATCGCCCAATGGGTATTGGCGGTCGACGTGCCCGCGAGCTGGTGCGACGCCAGTGAGGGTGTCTGTCGCCGCGCGTTTTCGATCGTGCAAAGCCCGAACGTGCTCGGCAGCTACATGGTGCTGATGACGCCCGCGGCGGCGGCGCTGGCCGTCAAAGACACGCCGCGCCTGCGCTGGCTGTGGATCGTTTCGGCGCTGATCCTGCTGGCCGCGCTCGTGTGCACCGGTTCGCGCGGCGCCTGGCTCGCTTTTGCCGGCACGATCGGACTGCTGCTCATGTTGGTCAACCGCAAACTGTTCATCACCTTTTTGATCGCCGCCGTGTTGGCCGCCGTGTTCGTGCCGCAAATCTCTTCGCGGTTCGAGCAGCTGTTCAGCGCGGAATATTTGGAAAAAAGTTCGAACGACGGGCGCATCGCCCGCTGGCTCGGCTCCTACGACATGATGCGCAACGAACCGCTGTTCGGGCTCGGGCTCGGACGGTACGGCGGCGCGGTCGGCAACCGGCATTTCGGCACCACCTATGTGGACAGCTACTATTTTAAAACGCTGGCGGAAACCGGCATGGTCGGGCTCGGCGTCTATTTGTGGTTAATGTTCGTCCTCTTCCGCAGCGGATTCCGCATCTGGCGAAGCCGGCGGGGCCAAGATTTCTTTCTTTGCGGCGGCCTGCTCGCGGGATTGCTCGGCGTCATCCTGCACAACGCGGTGGAAAACATATTTGAAGTGCCGTTCATGAACACCTATTTCTGGTTGATGGCCGGCATGCTGCTCTCGTTCCCGTTGCTGAAAGGCGAACTTCCGGGCGCCGGGGTTGCAAATCCCGACGATACCGCTCCCGGCGGTGTCTCACGCGACGATGCCGCTCCGGGAGGTGCGGCGGATCGTGAAGGTGCAACGAATGCGGGGGGCGCCGCACTATCAGGCGTCGCAAGTTCCGTTCCGCCCTACGATCCGCAGCGCGTTTCCGCCGCCGCAATCGTCGGGCGCCCGGCGGCCGACGCCGCTTTGTCGGCGGAAACCGCCGCCGATTTTCCCCGCATGACCGAAAATGATCGCTGCCCGGACATGGACGCGAATTTCATCCTTCATACTCGTCATACTCGGCTGCTGGGAGGTGCGGCGGTTGAAACGCGCGGTTAACTGGCTGGCGGCGGCGCTGTTCAGCGTCTATTTGCTGCTCGTTTACTACGTGCTGTTGGTGCCCGCGTTTGCGGACTATTCATATTTTGCGTTCCTGTCCATACCGCTCGCCTTTTTCGGGTTCTGGCTCGTACCGGGACGTTCGCGCAAAATGTGGGCGGTGCTGGCGCTGCTGACGATCTTCATCGAACAGGCGGTCGCCAACATCCGCACCACCAAACCGCTGGCCTACGCGGTCAGCGTAACGGTCATGGTGCTGGCGTTGTATTTGCTCGCGCGCTGGTATGCGCGCATCCGCTTCGCGCAGGTGATTATCGTCACGATGGCCGCGCTGGCGCTGCACTTGTCGGTGCCGACGCATCTGATCCCGGCGCTGACCGAATTCGTGCCGCGGTGGTCGTCCGGCTGGCATTACACCGGCCCGTTCCCGGTTCCGCTGCCGCTCAACGTCGCGGACATCGACGAAGACGGCAAAGACGAAATCGTGACCTTGGGCAACCGGGATTTCTACCCGGACGGACGAAAACTGCCGAACACCTACAAGCTGTTCAACGAACCGCTGCGCGCCATCGCCTGGAAATGGGACGGGCAAGAGATGGTTCGAGTGCCGCTTGATCATCTGGATCGGGAGCGGCTGGAAGACATCCTTCCCGAGCAATACACCGGGTTTCCGTATTATCATCTGAACGCCGACTACGAGCTGGAACCGCTCGTGCAGCGCAAACCGTTTACCGAGGGCATGCTCCAGTTCGGCACGGCACCGTACCGCGCGCTGCTTATCAATCTGGAGAACGTCTTTCGCCGACTGGAACTTACCGGCGGCGTTTACGACCGCATGGCGCAGGGTGGCGCCTACGAAAACGTATCGATTGCGGGGGGCTTCATTCAGGGGCAGTACCAGGGACAGCCGTTCTCCGCGTTGACCTCCGCCACGGAAATCATCGGCGCCGTGCGCATGCCCGACGGTTCGGACGCGCTGCTCGTGCGCGGCAGGAATGTGCAGCTGATGCAGATGCGAAACGGCAATCTGGAGATGACGCACGAACTGACGCGGGAAATGCAGCGCGACTTGTCCTACAGCCTGCTGCGCGCGGCGGATGTGGACGGCGACGGGGCGGACGAAGTCATCATCGACTATCCGTACACGGCGATTCTGAAACCCTTGCCGGACGGCACCTGGAAAATTCTCTGGGCGAGCGAAAGCGCGACGCTGCTAAACATCAAGGATATCGGCAGCTTTACCGGCAAGGGGGAACCGGAAATCATCGCCCTCAACAAAAGCCGCGTGCGCGCCAGCGGGGTGCAATATCTCGGAAGCTTTCAATATACGGAAAACGGCCTCAAGCAAAACTGGAAAGTTTTCATCCGCAACGCCAAAATCGTCCGTCTGGCCGATTTGGAAGGCGACGGACGGCAGGAACTCGTGCTGTCGTTCGCCGGATCGTCGAACGTATACGTTCTGAACAAGCACAACGTGCCGGTGACCGCGATCACGTTGGCCCTCACGGTGCTGCTGTATGCGGTTTTGATCGGAAGGAGGTTGTTCCATGCGCTGCGATCGAAACGATCCACTCAAGATGGCGGTATTTAACTCTGACGCGCGGGCGAACAAGACCAAGATACGGCGCGCCGGCCATACGACCGGACGGCATTTCCGGCGTTGGTTCCGCGCCGCCGCTGCCGGGCTGCTGGCGGCAGCCATGATGGCCGGTTGTTCCACCCTTCCGTCGCAAAAAACGTCTTTTCCCGTCACCTCCTCCTCCGCACCGGGGGCCAACGCCGGGACGTCAGGCGCCGGAACGGGAACGGACGACAAAACCTTTGACGCAGGCAAACTGTTGGAACAGGCGATCAAAACGACGGATACGGCGGAGCAGGCGCAGCGCTTTTGGTTTTCCGGCTTTATCCGCAATACGATGCAAAACGACGTGGTGACGAGCATGTTCCAAGGCGTCGTGTCCCGGCCGAAGGAAGCCTTCATCGTCAACGGGCGCATCGCCGCGCAGCCGTTTCAATATTACGGGTACGACGGTTTGCGGTACATCAAGGCGTCCGGCGGCTGGCAGTCTCTGGCCGACGATGAAGAGGCGCCGCTGCCGTTGGATCCGATGTTCGGGTTTCGCGACTGGCTGCCGCTGATGAGCGATGCGGTCCGGCGTCCGGACGAAGCGGTGCTCGGCGTGCCGAGTACGGTGATCGAAGTGAGGCTCGACGGCAAATCTTGGGTGGAACGTTCGCCTTCTTCGCTGTTTGACCCGTTACGGGAACAATTGGGCGCGAGCCTCGAACTGGATCAGCTTTTGTCCAATACGGTCGTGAAGGCGACGTTTTGGATTGACAAGGAACATTCGCTGATCAGCCAGTACCAGACCTGGATCGTCCTGCCGCTGCCGGGCGGGGGATATGTCGACCAGGAGACGTTTGTCCGGTTGTTCCGCTTCGGGGATCCGAGCATCGACACGCAGCATTTGCCGTCCCTGGAAGTCATCGAGGACTGGGTCAGAAAATACGAGGAACTGCTGAAAGAGAACCGCGAGTTTCCGATCGACGGGGTCTTGGAAGAGTAATTCCTCCATTGCTCATTCTGCCGCACCCGACAATGCACACACTCGAAAATACTCAAACCCGAAAATTCACGCACCCGATCACGCACCGCAAAAAGGCTGCCGTCTTTAGCCGGGCTAAAGATAAGCAGCCTTTTCAATTTGGAATAGGATGGTATAATTCGCAACAAGAGAAATCTTGGGCCTCCATTAGAACGATCCGAGTGTAAATGATGGTTCGAAAAAACAAAATGCGGTTTCGAGGACACCAAAAGCAACCTGCTGCAAGGGAAGTGATCCTGGAATGCAAACCAACCGGACTCCCGACAAGGGGAATTCCCGTCGGTTCAGCTATCGCAATGCCGTTCGGGACGATTTTGACGCGATCGCCCGTTTTCCACAGAACCGGTGGGAGGCGTATTTTATGTACCCTCGCGGGAAGTACCCGGCCGACCCAGACGAGCTGTTTGAAGTTGCCCAAAAGCGCTGGATTCCCACGGTGATCGAAAGCGACGGAGAGGTCGTGGCCTACGGCAACATTTATGATCTTACGGCAGGCGAAAGCGCTTGGCTGGGCAATGTCATTGTGAGTCCCGGGTATCGGCGAACCGGTGCGGGGACGTATCTGATTCAAACCATGAAAAAGCGGGCCAAGGAAGAGCTGCGCATCAAGGAACTCAAACTCGTGTGCCACAACATCAACACGGGCGCGCTGTTCTTTTACAAAAACCAGGGTTTCCACCCGTTCGATATCAAAAGCATGACGGGTTTGAATCATCAGGATATCGCGGGGATCATGATGAAAGTGGAATTATAGCGGAAAAATCCAAAACAGGGCGGACGCGGAGGTCATTGATCCGGTAACGGTCATGCGTGTCCGTTAGAGGTCCATTTTCGCTGCTTGGCCATTGTAACGGTCACCGGTGTCCATTAGCGCCTCCATCGAGGCACATTTTGGGGTTTTTGGGTCTTTTGTGGACATGGATGCGCCTAGAATAAAAAGTGGACACTCTCCTAAGTAATAACAGATAATGAACATATCCGAGATGGGGGTGTTCACAATGGGTGAACCACGTCAACACTACAACGAGGAAT
>Ga0068700_100402_pt1 | contig 22179 bp, 16 predicted proteins | sample CeladaPassaD2F04_FD_62229 | JGI IMG/M metagenome (GOLD analysis project Ga0068700, IMG submission 62229) | Cellulose-adapted microbial communities from the Joint BioEnergy Institute, USA - Passage D2F04 | ecosystem: Engineered > Bioreactor > Continuous culture > Unclassified | place: USA, Joint...
CTGTTCGTTCTCGGATCCAGCGCGTCGCGCAGCCCGTCTCCCACCAAATTGATCGCGATCACGGTCAAAAAGATGGCCACTCCGGGAGGAATCCACAGCCACGGCCTCAGTTGGAAATCGATCAACGTGTTCGCCGCCTGCAGCATGTTCCCCCACGACGGCGTCGGCGGAACGACCCCGAGGCCCAGAAAGCTGAGCACCGATTCGCTTAAAATCGCCCGCGCCACGCCGAGCGTGGCGACGACGATGAGGGTCGGCGCCGCATTCAGCAGCAGATGGCGCAGCTTGCGCCGATCGCGCAGCCCCAGCGCCTCGGCGGCGAGCATAAAAGGCCGCTCCCGCAGGGACAAAATTTGGCTGCGCACCAATCGCGCCAGCGACGGCCACGCCAGAAAACCGATCAGCAGCATGACGACGTAAATGCGATATTCGGAAGATATTTTCAAATCGGACAAAATAGCGCCGATCACGATCAAGATCGGGATTTCCGGAATCGACATCAGCACGTCGGCCGCCCGCATGATCAGATGATCGACCAAACCGCGGTAATACCCGGCCAATACGCCCAAGATCGCGCCGACCAAAACGGACAGCACCATCGAGACGATGCCGACCAACAGCGAGATCCGCCCCGCCTGCATCAACCGCGTCAGCACGTCCCGGCCGAGATCGTCGGTGCCGAGCCAGTGGGACGCGCTCGGCGGCTTGTGGATGAGCGCCACGTTCACCCGCCCTTCCGTATACGGTGAAAACAACGGTCCGACAAAAGAAAACAGAAACATCGCGAATAAAAACATCAAACCGAAAACGGCCATTTTATTTCTTTTCAAGCGGCGGTAGGCGGTACTCCATGGAGATTGGGGATTTGCTATTCTGCGACGCGGTAATGACGGTTCCCGGGGCGCCGCCGGCGCTCCGGGATACGGCCGCACGCCCTCGGCCGTGACCGTTTTCGGAGGGGTGTACGGCTCCGCCGCAGCCGGCATTTCGGCGGTCGATTCCGCCACATGCAACACGACCGTATTCCCTTTATCCCTCGTAGGTGCGGACATGCCCATCCCCCCTTATTTGTAGCGGATGCGAGGATCCGCGACGGCGTACAGCCAATCGGCGAGCAAGTTGCCGAGCACCGTGAGAAAGGTCAGAAAGAGGGTAAATCCCATCAACACGGTGTAGTCTCGATGCGCGATCGCTTCCATGTGCATATTGCCGACCCCCGGCCAATTGAAGATCCGCTCCGTAATGATCGCTCCCGAAAACAGGCCCGGAAGTTCCAATCCGAACAACGTAATCGCCGGAAGCAGCGCGTTGCGCAGCGCATGCTTGTAAACGACCGTTTTCTCTTTCAGTCCTTTCGCGCGGGCGGTGCGCACGAAATCCAGCCGGATGACGTCGATCATGTTGGCCCGAAAATGGCGGGTCAACGATCCGACGCTCAGCATCGTCAGCACCGTCGAGGGCAAAATCATATGCTCCGCCACTTCCCAAACGTACGCGAACCCGGTCGACTGGCTGCCCGTATTGGTCATGCCCCCGATCGGCAGCCAGCCGAGATCGACGGCAAACAGCTTGATCAGCAGCAGTCCGATGAAAAACGGCGGGAAGGACATCGCCGCGAACACGCCGAGGGTGATCAGCGAATCGTACCACGAGTATTGCCGAACCGCGGAGAAAACGCCGACCGCGACGGCAATGGTCCACGTCAGCACCAAGGAAACGCTGGCGATCAAAAAGGAATTCCACACATACTCTTTGAGCAGCGCTCCGACCGGCTGCTGATACTGCAGCGAATACCCGAAATCCCCTTTCAGCGCGTTGCCGAGCCATATGAAATACCGCTCCAGTATCGGTCTGTCCAGACCGTAAAGCGCTCTTAGCTCCGCCGCCCGTTCGGGCGTGAGCGACAGATCGGAGTCGAGGAAATCGCCGGGAGCCAGCGCAAAGATGAAAAAGATGACAAGGGATGCGCCAAACAACGTCGGAATGAGATACAAAATCCGTTTCGTCATGTATTGCCGCACCGGTTTGGAGCCTCCTTTTCCGGCGCCCGCCCCGGCGCGGCGGGCGCCTCTTTCCTGCCTTATGATCGGCGGCCCGGTTCTCTTCCTCCACGCCTGTCATGCGACGCTTTAGACCGCGACCGCCTTCCGATGCGCGTTCACTGTTCGATCCGCAATCTCGGAATCGAATTGTTGAGAATGGTGATCGGATCCGGGTCCAATCCTTTGATGCGGGCGTTGTAGCCGATCATCATTTTCGTATAGGCCAGCCAGAGCACCGGCGGATCTTCTTTCAATTCCCGGTAAAGCTCGTGATAGATCGGAATCCGCTGTTCGATCTCGAGCGTTTCCGTTCCGCGTTCAATCAGTTCGTCCGCTTTGGGATTGGCATACCCGCTGAGATTGTACTTGGAATGGAAACTCTTCACACCTTCGTACGGATCGGGCAAGTTCGTCGTCGTAAACGAAGCCAGATCGAAGTCGCCTTTATTGCGTTTGGCCAGCAGCGCGTTGAAATCGAGAATTTCCGATTCGACGCCGATGCCGATATCCTTGTAGTTTTCTTTAATGAGCGGAATCAGCACATCGTCGATGTTGTAGCCTTGCCGTCCCAAATAGCGCAAAACCAGTTTTTGGCCGTCCTTTTCGCGGATGCCGTCGGATCCGACCTTCCAGCCCGCCTCGTCGAGCAGTTGTTTCGCCTTTTCCGGATCGAACGGGTAAGCCTCGATGTCCTTGGTGTAAGCCCAGGAAGCCGGCGAGACGGGAACGTTGGCCACCTGGCCAAAGCCCTGATACAAAATGTCGACGAACGTTTGCCGGTCCAGCCCGTAATAGAGCGCCTGTCTGACTCGCTTGTCCTGCAAACGGGGCGAATTGTGGTTGAGGTCGAGAAAGACGTAAGAAGTCGCGGTGAAAATCTCGATGTTGGCAAATCCGAGGGCTTTGAGCTGCTCGAAATTGTCCCGGTTCGCCACGAAACGGTCATAGTCCGTTTCCCCGACTTTCAAATATTGCAAATTCGTGTCGTTCGTCGTCACTTTGAAAATCATGTTTTCGATCGCCGGTTTGCCCTCGTAATAGTGCGGATTGGCGACAAACTGCACTTCCTGCCCTTTGACAAACTTGACGAGCCGGTACGGACCGGCGCCCATCGGTTTGTCGTGCAGCGACTTGACGCCGTCGAGATACCCCTTCCTGTAATCTTTGCCGTAATACGCTTTGGAAAGCACGTGTCCGCCGATCAGCGGCAGCGCCAGCGTGCTGACTTTTTCCGTCGTGATTTGAATCGTCAGCGGATCGATCACCTGGATGCCTTCAACGGTCTCCGCCGTTCCTTCTTTATAGGCCTTTCCGCCTTTGATATTGGCGAGAGTGATGTCGGTTTTCCCATCGTAAGCCGGATCGTGAAGCAACGTCAGCGTAAAAGCGACATCTTCCGCCGTCAGCGGGGAACCGTCGCTGAATTTCAAGTTGGGCCGCAGATAGAAGGTGTAGGTCAACTGATCGTCGGAGGTTTCCCATTTTTCGGCCAACCTGGGCGCCAGCTTCCCGTTTTCGTCGTAATCGACCAGCGGAGCGAACAATACGTTGGTCACGTTGCCGTCCCAGCCGTTTTGATAAAAATAAGGATTGAACACGCCCTCCGGCGACTGCAGACCGGAGACGAAAGTGTCGGTGCGTTTTTTCGCCGCTTCCGGATTTTTCTGCGGGTCGCTCGCCGGGATCAAACCGTCTTGAATTTCACTCAGCGCATCCGGGGATTGGGCCGCCTGCCGGTTTTCCTGGCCGCCTTGCTGCCCGTCGGAGGTTGGCGCCGATTCTTTTCCGGCACAGGCGGAAACGAAAAATACCATCACGAGAAATATCGCAATCCATCTGTGTTTGGTTTTCACCAAAATCTCCTCCCCACTGTTCAAATCATGATTGAATCAGGCTCCGGCAGATCGGTCCGCCCCGATTGTTCCGCCTTCCGCTGTCCCGGGCCGTTGCTCACGCGGGTTGCTCACCCGGGGCGTCGCTCCACCGGACCGTTGCCGCGTTTTCCGAACTTTGTCCGCTCCCCCACCGTCAGGACAAAGCCTGCTCCAAATCCTCGATCAGATCGCCGACATCTTCGAGCCCGACCGACACGCGAATCAGTCTGTCGGTAATTCCCAGCTGCGCCCGGCGTTCGGGAGGGATGGACGCGTGGGTCATGTGCGCCGGAATCGTGATCAGGCTTTCCACCGACCCCAGGCTGATCGCATTTTTGAACAGGCGGACGTTTTGCAAAACGGACTCCGCTTTCGCCGCGCTCTCCACTTCGAAGGAAAACGTGGCCCCGAAACCTCTCGCCTGGGATTTGGCGATTTGATGGCCGGGATGGTCGGGCAATCCGGGATGATGCACCTTGAGAACGTCCGGTCGGCGCCGAAGCCAGTCGGCGATGACCCTCGCGTTGGCTTCATGCTCTTCCATCCGGACGCCGAGCGTTTTCATCCCGCGCAGCAACAGCCACGCCTCTTGCGGCCCCAGCACGCTGCCGACGGACTTTTGCAAAAAGTGGAGCCGCTCCCCGATCTCTTCGTCCTTGACGACCACGAGACCGGCGATCAGATCGCTATGCCCGCCGAGATATTTCGATGCGCTGTGATAGACGATATCCGCCCCGAGCGCCAGCGGATTTTGCCAGTACGGGGTAAGGAACGTGTTGTCCACGATCAGCAGCAGCCCGTTTGCCCGGGTAAATTCCGCCGCTTTCCCGATGTCCGCGACTTTCATCAGCGGATTGCTCGGCGTTTCCAAAAGCACCGCTTTCGTATTTTTTTGGACCGCGGCTTCGATCTTCCCCACGTCGCCGGCATCGACGAAGGACACCTCGAGTCCGAAACGGGAGAACACTTGGGTAACCACACGGTACGTCCCCCCGTACATATCGTCGCCGCAAATGACGTGATCGCCGTGCCCGAACAGCAGGAGAACGGTCGATAAAGCGGCCATGCCGGAAGAAAAGGCAAACCCTCTAACGCCGCCTTCAATTTCGGCGATGTATGTTTCCACCGCCTCGCGGGTCGGATTGTTCGCTCGCGAATACGCGTAACCTTTGTTTTGGCCGATGCCGTCCTGTTCGAACGTGCTCACTTGATAAATGGGCGGGACGACCGCGCCGGTATGCGGATCGCCGTCGATCCCGGCGTGAATCAATTTCGTTTTGAGTCTCATTGCCATGCTCCTTAAACACGATCCTTAAACTCCAAGCAAGTAACGTGCGGCGATGCCCAAAAACAGCTTCCCGGATATGAGCAGCGCCCGTTCGTCGAAATCAAACTTCGGGTGATGGTGCGGATAATGCGTCGCCTCATCGTCGCCCCTCGCCCCGACAAAATAGAACGCCCCCGGCCTGTGCTGCAAATAATAGGCGAAATCTTCCGCTCCCGTGGAAGGCTCGATTTCGCGATAGGTTTCGGGTCCGAACAACTCGGTGGCCACACTCCGCACGTGCTCGACGTTTTCCCGGTGATTGACGACCACGGGATAACCTTGCTTATACGCGATTTCGTGTTCGACGCCGGCGGCTTCGCTGACGCCTTTGACGACAAGGCGAATGTTCTCCTCAAGCGAGCGGCGAAGGTCCGGATCGAACGTCCGCACCGTCCCCTGGATGCGCGCCCGGTCCGCCACGATATTCGAAGCCGTTCCCGCCTGAAAAACCCCGACCGAAACGACGGCCGAATGCAGCGGGTTGACGCGCCGGCCGACAAGATGGTGCAGTTGATGGACAACCTGCGTTCCGGCCAGAAGCGCATCGACGGCTTCGTGCGGCCGGCCGCCGTGCCCGCCTTTTCCCCGCAATTGAATATCAAACGCGTCCGCCGCCGCCATCAGCGGGCCGGATCGGGAACCGATCGTTCCTACGGGGAGGTGGGTCGCCAGATGGGCGCCGTAAACCGCGTCGACTCCGTCCAGACATCCGTCTTCGATCATCGCCCTCGCTCCGCCCGGCGTCATTTCTTCCGCATGCTGAAAGAGAAAGACGACGTTCCCTTTTAGTTCGTGCCGAAACCGCCCCAAAGCACGGGCCGCGCCAAGCAGCGCCGCCGTGTGGCCGTCATGCCCGCAAGCATGCATGACCCCTTCCACGGTCGAGCGGTAAGGCACCTCTTTCTCGTCCGCGATGGGCAGTGCGTCGAAATCGGCGCGAAACGCAATCGTCCCGCCTTCCTGTCCGCCTTCCAGCACGCCGACCACCCCGTTGCCTCCGACCCCCGTCTTGACGGTCAAACCGAAGTTTGTCAAATGTTCGGCGATAAACCGCGGCGTGTGCACTTCACGAAACGACAGTTCGGGATGGCGATGCAAGTGCCTTCTCCAAGCGACGATGTCTGAAAAGTGCTGTTCCAGTTCCGCATATAACCGGTTGACCATCGGACCACCCTTGCTGTTTTTTATAGTATTCCGATAAAATTTATCGTATTTATGGTGACAAATGCATCATAACACTGATGATCGGCCGGTTTCCAATATGAATTTGTCTATCGTATCCATAGGCAATCGCCTATAAACAGCAAATTGGTCTCATATCGTCTGTCCATACCAAAGGCCGTCGCCTATAAACAGCAAACGTATCCTATCGTCTTTCCATCATCAAAAGGTTAGCGCCTATAAACGGCAGCCGTGTCATATCGTCTTTCGCCGAATCGGCTGCGTCCGTGTTTCCCGTTTTTTGAATGAGCCGAAAAAATCGATCAAGTACTCTTTGAAACGCCGGCTTTCCGGCGACAGCTCGCGGTGTTGCCGCCACGCTAGCCAGATCGTCCAGCGGCAAACCGGTTCCCGGATCCGCAGCACCTCATGGACCGACCCGATGTCGGCCCGCCACAAAAAAGCGGGAAGCAAAGCGACGCCGACCCCGGATTTGACCAGCGGCTGCAACATGGAGAATTCTTCCGCCTCAAACACGACATTCGGCATAAATCCGGCCAATCGGCAGAAACGGTCGGACATTTCCCGGAACCCGAACCCTTCCTTCAGGCAAATGAACGGATCGTCAGCCAGTTCGTTCAATCTGATTTCGCCAAGTCCGGCCAAACGGTGTCCCGGAGGGACCATCACCCATATTTCCTCCGTGATCACCGGTATACTGCCGATGTCGGGTCCTTCGACGAGCGGAGAGGAAAGGCAAAGATCGATCTCTCCCCGCTCCAGCCGGATCGCCATCTCACGGCTGTGGCCGTAATCCAGACGAAGCCGGGCATCGGGATAACGGTTTAAATAGCCGCCGACCGCTTCGGTCACCGGCGAAAGAGGAATCGTGGCGAAGGATACCGTTTTTTGGTGTTGGCCCGCGCGATGGATCGCGTCGCGTCTCCCTTCTTCCAGTTCGAAAAAGGCTCTCTCGACTCGCCGAAGAAACGCCTTCCCCGATTCGTTCAGACGGATGCTGCGCCCACGCCGGTCAAACAGCGGCACGCCCAATTCTTTCTCCAGTTTGGCCAGCATCTGGCTTAACGACGGTTGCGTGATCTGCAGTTCCTCTGACGCTTTCGTGATATGTTCCGTTTTGGCGATCGTTTGAAAATATTTCAGCTGAAGCAAGTCCATCGTGCTCGCTCCCTTCTCTTCCCCTTCCTTGCGATGCTTCTTTTTCCGTATAAAAAAAGAGACAAGCAACTTTCAAAAATCCGGTTGCTTGTCTCCATCCGTCTGGTGGACAACGCCAATATATCATATTATTTCAATAGGATTAATATGCTTGGATTGTACCATCGTGCCGTTTGGAAAGTCAAGCATGCATTCCGCAGGCTGGTGTAATCAAACAGGAGGGGTTGTCTGAGGCGGCGCCCATTTGGCTTTCTTGTCCACGACAAAGGTAACGGCATCCACGATTTCACGATTGTCCAAAGCAACCGGAACGACCACCGGACGATAACGATTAACTCCCCATTCCTCCCCATCCCCCTTGTCCAAATACGCTGCCAAAGCCTTAACGGGGATGCGGTACAGTGTTCCTTCCGTTTGGCCTCCCGTCTCCACCAGGTCCGCTCGTTCGCCATCTTGGGCATGTCGAGTAAATTGCAGGCTGCACCCGTATACCGTGCCGCGCCCGATGACATCCCCAAACCGTTCGGACACACCGTGCTTTTTGAATCTCGCGTCATCCGTGCAACCGCCATAAGCAAAATACGGGACGCTGGGCTGTTTGGTCATGCGATACAGTTTCCAATCCCCATATGGAATGGGTGAAAAAGGGAATCGGTTCGATACATAGGTCAAAACGGTCATCTCTCCCCGATCCGTATAGGCGACAGTCTCCACCCGCTCATAGAGGTTGCGGGAATCTCCGGGGCCATAATAGTCTTCCAGATCATCGACCCGCTGCAAAGCGTCCTCGTCGATTTCATATATTTCTCCGCAAACATTGCCTTCTCCCCGCATCATGGCCGGATAACCTTCGCCGGTATCCACCATGGAACCCGCAACTTGCGCAAGGAAAGACAGGCAACGAGCCTTTTCGATCAATCCGTGATAGCGTTCCCCTCTTCGAAGGGTGCCGTAAACAAACAATTGGTGCAATCTTCATTCCTCCATGATGTGGATTACCGATCAGCGCAAGGTCAGGCGCTCACATCAACGGATGACAGGTCGTTGTCGTTCACACGGAAATCGTTTCATTCGGTTCAATGGACGCATGCCGGTTCAGGCAAACACGAGATTCATTTCAGCAGCAAAATCGGAATGCTTACTCGTCCGCTCCCTGCGATCGTGCGAACTCCTATCTTCCTTCGGAACATTGTGGGGATCGACCTCTCTGTGAAAAAGCCGAAATCGAGTAGGAGGGGGAGGCTGGCCCCATTCCGGACTTCCACTGTATGATGACGCCCATGTTGGGCGTACACGGCAAGAAGCTCACGGACCGGTCCCGCTTCCCCCGATCCGTGAGCTTCCGCTTGCTTCCAGCCGCGCCCATGCTCTCGCATGCCGGCTCGCTCACGCCTTGCTCACACTGGCCGCCACGATGTTGTGCACCGCGGCGCGCAGGCCGGCGACGGAGCGGTCCCGGCCGAAATGCACCCGGTTGGTCAACAGCCCCACGTACACCCCGGTTGCCGGATCGATCCACAAACTCGTGCCGGTGAAGCCGGTGTGGCCGTAGGCGTTCGGCGACATCAAATCGCCCGAGGCGTCCCAGCGATCTCCCTTGAGCACCCAGCCGAGCCCGCGATTCGCCGGGCGCAAATGCGCGGTGTGGCTCACGGTCGCCAGCCGCAAGGCCGCCGGCGAGAGCACGGATAGCCCGTTCGCCCGTCCCTCGTTCAGCCACATCTCGGCGTAACGGCCCAAATCGTCGGCGGTGGCGAACAAGCCGGCGTGCCCGCTGACGCCGCCCAGCGCGAGGGCGTTGTCGTCGTGCACGCGCCCCCATCGGTGCACGCCCTCCGCCGGGATGTATTCGGTGGCGGCGATGCGGGGACGCAGCGCCGGGTCCGGGCAGAAGCCGCTGTCCTTCATCCCCAAGGGCGCGAACAAATGGCGCCGCGCCGCCTCATCCAGCGGGCAGCCGTACAACCGGGCGATCACTTCGCCCAGCAAGATGTATCCGAGATCGCTGTAAACATAAGCCGTGCCCGGTTCGTATTCGAGCGGCAGCCGGCCGATGTGGGCGATGATTTCCTCCCGGCTGAAGCCCGGAGTGTGCAAATCGACGAACGGCGGGAAACCCGCCGTATGCGTCAGCAAATGCTTGATCGTGATCGCGTCGCGGTCGCCGAGTTCCGGGATGTAGCGCGCCGCCGGGTCCTGAAGGCTCAATTCGCCGCAATCGACCAGCATCAGGATGAGCGGCAGCGTCACGACGACCTTCGTCAACGAAGCACAGTCGTAGAGCGTCTCCCGCGTCGCCGGCAGTTTCTCCCGCTCCGTCGCGACCGAACAGCCCGTCGCGTAGTGAATCCGCTCGCCTCGGCGCCCGATGAGGAGCGATGCGCCCGGAATCAGGCCGCGCTCCACCTCGCGGTCCAGCACGCGCCGCACATGGGCGAGCCGCTCCGGCTCCAGCCCCATGCGCCGCGCCGCCGCAAGCCATGACTCTGACGCCGCATCTTCCGTCGGCCGAGCCATCCTCGCCACCTCCATTTCTCCCAAACCGGACAAACCGCCGTCGTTCGCGCACCCGACGGACTCCTTTTTCAAGAAACTTCGATCTGCTTCTTCATGACGTGGAAGCTGCGGGTAATGTGAAATCCGGTTTTCTTGTACAAGTATCCCGCGGATGTTTTCTCCCCGGTCCACAGGAACCATGCGCTGTGCAGGCTCTCGGCTCTCATCCGGTGCAGGCACAAATTCAACAGCAACTTGCCGAGCCCTTGTCCTTGCCGGTCCGGATCGACGCCGAACGGCCCGAACCGTTCCGGAACGCCTTCATATCCGCCGTACAGACAAAATCCTACCATTGTCCCCTGGTATCTGGCAATCAAAATGCGCTCCAGCGGCAACCCTTGCAGGATGCCTTCGCGAATCGCCCGGCCCCAGTCGGGATTGAACTTCCGGTTGGCGAACTGGATGACTTCGTACAGGTCGGAATCGCGGGCTTGCGTGAACGTATAGCCTTCCGCTTCCCGCGCCTTCTTCAACTCCAGGATCTCGTCGGGAATCCGGAAGTCCACCAGGCTGCGGTCCATCGCCACCGCGGAGTACAGCGTCCGGAAACCTTGGGCCAGCAGGAATGGATACCCTGCGGGATAGGAGGCTTCATCGATGCCCGGGACGATGTAATTCGGCGCGTAGGAAGCGAAGAACACGTTCTTGCGCCCTTGCCGCTTCAGAAATTCGACTGCGTCTTGCATCAAGCGCGTTCCGACGCCGGCGCGCCGATAGGCCGGGTCGACGAAAAAGAACGGAATCCAGCCGTTGTCGGGCTCCAGATCGGCGCCGGACAGCGGCACCAGCCGCCGGATTGCGTATACGCAGCCGATCAGCCGCTCGCCGTCGAAGGCGAGCCGCATGCCTTCCGGATCAAAATTGGCATCCAGCAGCACCAGATGGCGAAAACGCTTGGGGGTAATCGGATCCTTGGTCAAGCACTCATTCCACAACACGACGATCTGCGGTTCGTCTCCCGGTTGATAATAACGATAGGTCACCATTCATCATCGCCTCCTCTGCTGCGCCAGTTCGATGGCCTTGCGCACGAAGCCGTCCGCTTCTCGAATCAGCCGGTTCGCTTCGTCGAAATCGACGCCGGCTTTCACCATGACGATGGCCGGCTTCACCTGATAGTTCGTCTTCTCCAGCACTTTCTCCGCTTCCGCGACGGTGATTCCGGTAATCGTGACGACGATGTTTTTGGCCCGTTCCATCAACTTGTGGTTGCTGACCTTCAGGTCCACCATCAAATTTTCATACACTTTGCCGATTTTGATCATGGAAGCCGTGGAAATCATGTTCAAAATCAGCTTGTGGGCGGTGGCGGCTTTCATGCGCGTCGACCCGGTGATCACTTCCGGTCCGGTGACGACTTCGATCTTGATGTCCGCGTATGCGCTGATTTCCGAATTCGCATTGCTGGACAACCCGACCGTGAAGGCACCCGCTTGGCGCGCGTATTGCAGCGCTCCGATGACGTACGGCGTTCGGCCGCTGGCCGTGATGCCGATGACGACATCGGAGCTCGTCACCTGCCGCATCGCCAGGTCCTTCGCCCCTTGCTCCAGGTTGTCTTCCGCGCCTTCCGCCGCCTGCTCGAACGCTTGGGCGCCGCCGGCCAGCACGGCCTGGAACACTTCCGGCGACGTGCTGTACGTCGGAGGGCACTCGACCGCGTCGAGAATGCCGATGCGGCCGCTCGTTCCCGCGCCGACGTAAAACACCCGCCCGCCTTGCTTGATCGCCCGGCAGATGACGTCCACCGTGCGACCGATCTCGGGCAGGACGCGCTCCACGCAATAGGGGACCGTTTTGTCCTCGTTGTTGATCGTCGTCAAAATCTCGATGGTCGACATGCTGTCGATGTTCATCGAACGCTCGTTGCGCGTCTCTGTCGTTAACTTTAATAAGTTACTCATATGATCATCCTATTGTCCATGTAGTATGGTTTCACCTTCAGTCGTCAGTCCGGCGGCGGGCCGGGCTGACGGCTGGATTTTGCCGTTTCGGCTTTTTCTCGTTCTGTGCGGCAGGATATCCCGGATTTGCTCAGCGCGACGCCGCCCAGCGGTCATAGGCCGATTGATAGGCCGCGAGGTAGTCGGCAAGGCCGAGGCTTTCCAAGGTCCGCACATATTCATCCCACTTGGCGTCGATCGATTCGGCGCCGGTGATGAACTTGGCCTCCATTTGTTTGAAGTACGTGTCGATGTCGGGCTTCAGAGACCGGACAACCTCTTGTTCCTCGGACGTGAAGTAGACCAGCGGGAACGGCGTGCGGGCGTACGGAATCAGTTCAGCTTGCACCCACTTGTAAATTTCCAGGATGACCGGGTTGCCTCCTTCTTTCTCGAAGAATTCCCGCGTCAGGTTCATCGGCGGATTGGCGCCGGCGCCGGGCGCGTGCTTCGCGTTCGTTTCCGTCGTGCTCAGGCCGTCCTTCGAGAGCAGCACCCATTGGCCTTCCTCGTTCCATTCGTACGTTTCGCCTTCGATGCCCAGGCGCGCCATGATCGTGCCTTCTTCCGAATAAGCGGCATAATCCAGCCAGCGCATCGTCGCCTCCGGATACTTGTTTTCCTTCGTAATCGCCGCGCGGCCCCGCCTGATTTCATGCATGCCTTGCGTGAGCTTCTTGCTGTTCGTTTCGCTGGTCATCGGCGGCAGCACCGGGTATTTCAGCGCTTCGTTCAAGTCGGTAAACCCGAGCATGACAATCGGCCAGGTGGACAGGATGCCGACGCGCGGACCCTTGGCGACGAATTGCTCCCAGGTGTGCGAGAACATTTGGTTGTCCAACAGTTGTTCCGAGTACAAACGGTTCATGAATTTCAGATACGCTTTGTATTCCTCTTGCACGAAGGCGTACTTGACCGTGCCGTTATCTTCATAGATGCCGCCGTCTTGCACGAGGCCAAAGTTCGGCAACAGCCCGAGGCGCAGTTCGTCAGCCGAGCTCGCCGTGAGCGGAATGACGTCGCCGACGCTGCCCGGGTCTTTTTCCTTAAACGCCTTCAGCATTTGATAGAAATCTTCCATCGTCTCCGGCGTGTTGATCCCCAGCGCGTCCATCCACGGCTTGTTCATCCACATGATCGGGGTCTTGGACGTGATGTTTTGGTCGATGCCCGGCAGAGCGTAGATGTGCCCGTCCGGCGTGGTGATCGAAGCTTTGATTTCCGGATTTTGGTCCATGAGGGCTTTCAAATTCGGCGCATACTTGTCGATCAGGTCTTCAAGCGGAATGAGCAACCCTTGCGAGCCGTAGTCGGCTTCTTCCTCCAGGGTCAGTTCGGCGGCGTAGAACACATCCGGCAAGTCCAGGCTGGCGAAAGCCAGTTGCTTCTTTTGCGTGTAATCGTCGCTCGTTGCGATGCGGAACGTGAACTTGATGTTCGTCAATTCCTCCATTTTTTGGAAGAATCCCATGTCTGCCCAATCCGGCTGGATCGGCGATTTCCTTCCCATCATCTCGAGCGTGATCGGCTCGTTGACGATCGGAAAGCCCGTTTCGTTGAAGTTGCTCGATTGGCCCGATTGGCCCGTCGTTTCATTGCCCGACGAGTTCGTGTTCGTTTTCGTGCCCGAGTTCTTGGAACAAGCGAACACGATCAACGAGAGGCAAAGCAACAGCACTAGACTCAGGACTCGCTTTTTCAGTCCCATGCTCGTTTGACTCCCTTTCCTTTTTGATTTTGCCGCCTTTTCGCGTTTGCGCTATGCAGCGGCTGTTCCGTATTCCCGCCGACGGCACAAGATCCATTGCCATACGTGTAGCAGCACCTCCCCTTATTGACGTCACCCCCCTTGTCAGACTCATCCGGATCGGCGGCCGACCGTTATCCTTTGATCGAACCGATCAAAACGCCCTTGATGAAGAAACGTTGCAGGAACGGATAAATCATGAGCAGCGGCGCCGCCGAAACGATCATCACCGCGTATTTCACGATATCGGCAATCCGGGCGTGCCGGGCCAACGCTTCCGCTGTGCCGCTGTTGCCGCCGGCCAGCAATTCGACGGTGACTTTCTGTTGGATCAGGATTTCGCGCAGGAACAGCTGCAGCGGGTACAATTGCCGGTCCTGCAAATAAACCAAAGCGGAAAAATACTGGTTCCAGTGGCCGACACCGTAGAACAGCGCCATGACCGCGATGATCGGCGCCGACAGCGGCAGCACGAGCTGGAAGAAAATGCGAAACTGGGAGGCGCCGTCGATCTCCGCCGCTTCCTCCAGGGCTTTCGGAATGTTCATCGAGAAGAACGTCATGGTCACGATGATGTTCCACATGGCCGCGGCGTTGGGAATGACCATCGACCAGATCGTATTGACCATGCCGAGATCGCGCACCAGCAGGTAGGTGGGGATCAGGCCCCCGTCGAAGAACATCGTGAACACGAACAGCGCCATGATCACTTTGCGGCCAATCAGCTCCTGTTTGGACAGAACATAGGCGCACGGCAACGTGACGGCCAGGTTGATGGCGGTACCGAGCAGCGTATAGAAAAGGGTGTTGCGGTACCCGATCCCGATCTCCGAGCTTTGCAGCACACGCTGAAACCCTTCGAAGGTCACGCCCTTCGGATATAGCCACATCTCCCCGGAATTGACGAATTGCGGATCGCTGATCGAGGCGCTCACGATGTAAATTAACGGATACGCGATGATCAGGATGAAAAACCAAACCAACGCTTTGTTGCATCGGTCGAAAATGATGTCTGCGCGCGATTCTCCTATCTTCATCGTGTATCCCTCCCTACCACAAACTGGTGCCGGTCCTTCTAGCCAACTGGTTGAAGGTGACCAACAGAATGAAATTGACGACGGAGTTGAACAGGCCCACCGCGGTGGAATAGCTGTATTGTCCGTGCAGCAAACCCGCATTGTACACATAGGTCTGAATCACCTGGGACGAGTCCAGGTTCAGATCGTTTTGCAGCAGCAAAATTTTTTCGAAGCCGATCGACATCAGGTTGCCCATGTTCAGGATGAGCAGGATGATGATCGTCGGCATGATGCCGGGCAGGTTGATGTGCCAAATGCGCTGCAGCCGGGTGGCGCCGTCGACCTTCGCCGCCTCGTGCAGCTGCGGGTCGATGCCGGCCAGCGCGGCGAGATAAATGATCGCGCCCCAGCCGAGGTTCTGCCACTCGTTCGACCAGACGTAGATCGACTTGAACCAGGCCGGACTTTCCATGAAGCGGATCGGTTCGAAGCCGAGCCACTTCAGGACATTGTTCACGATTCCCGTCTCCGGATCCAAGAAAGCGATGATCATCCCGCAGAACACGACCACGGAAATAAAGTGCGGCGCATACGTGATCGTTTGGGCGATCTTTTTGAAGCGGCCGTCCCTGAGCTCGTTCAGCGACAGCGCGACGATGATGGAAATCGGAAACAAGGCCAGCGCATATAAATTGATGCCGAGCGTATTTTTGATCAGCGTCCAGAAATAGTACGAATCAAAGAAATTTTGGAAATGTTTGAATCCGACCCATTTGCTTCCGAGAATGCCGTCAACGGCCCGGAAATCTTTGAAGGCGATCTGCACGCCGTACATCGGATAATACTTGAATATGAGGAAATAAAGCAGCGCAGGGGAAAGCAGCACATACAGCTGCCAATTGATTTTCACCTTTCGCCAATTGAATTTTCGCCTTCCGGTCGCTTGACTTCCGGATGCTTGCAGGATCGAGTCCGATCGCACGTCCAATTCCCCCGCCCCCTTTCTTGCGCGCCATCGTGCCGCTTCCCGCTTCGGTTACAGCGGCAACCCCGGAATGGAGGAGCCTATCCGGACGTTGGTACCGGTCGGCATTTTCAGCGTCTGCGCGTACTTGCAGCGGGCCACGCAGCCGCGAACGGTGCCGAGCGCCTTGTAGTAATCGAAGTAACGGAACGAGCTGGAATTCATCACAAACCAGTACTGCGAGATCGCTTCCAAATAGGTGTCGAATTCTTCGGACACGTCGACGAACACGTCCGGCACGTAGCCTTCCATATCCTCCCAATTCTCGCTGTGATAATAGCGATAGTAATGCGGCGGCAAGCCTTCCAAATCGAATCCGGCGAGACCGGCTTTCAACTGCGCCGCGCTTACGATGCGGGGGCAAAGCTCATGATCCGGGTGAATACTGTTTTCCCAGTGCGTGATCACGACATTCGGCTTTAATTTGCGCATCAGCGTCGCCACGCGCGTGACGATTTCCTCGTTGAACGTCAATTCCGCGTCTTTGTAATCGAGCGTGATGCTCTTGGCGCCGAGAATGGCGGCGGCTTTCTCCGCTTCCGCGATCTTCTGTTTCGCGTAATCTTCCACCGAAATGTGCGGCGGGTTGCCTTTCTCCCCTGCCGTCAAATGGACAAACGTAACGTCCCAGCCCGCTCTCGCATATTTATGGGCGATGGCGCCGGCTTGAAGCTCTCCGTCACCGCAATGCGCGCCCAATATGACCAAACTTTTTTTCTTTTCCACGTGATCCCCTCCCATAATTCGTCATCGTTTCACAAAGTATATGCGGACAATAGAATTAAAAATTCAAAAAAAATTTTTATTATCTGTGTTTTTTTCAAGCTTTAGCCAAAAAAAGCCCCGCTCCCTTACGAGCGAGGCTCCGCTTGTTTGCGAAGGATCTGCACGGTGTGAAAAATGGTGATAAAATCCCCGATAGAAAAAAGTTTTCCCCACTTTGACCGATATCTCTCCCTTGGAGGGAGAGAGAATCATGATCCAAAGTGGGATAAACCCATGTCCGTTAACCCGTGTCTTTTATTGCTAATGGAACTTCTCACATCTATATTTATGGAAATTTGCTACATACTCTCCTCTTCCTGACTCACATCAATTCTCAGCACTCGCTTTGCTTGATCAACAAATTCATGATCCAGTTCGACGCGCACTTTGCCGCGGCGTCGCTTCTCCCGCCATTCGGCAAGTTGTTCTTCCGTCTCCAGCTTCAGTTCCGCAATCTCCTGCGCACGATCGAGGATATATTTCGATGTCAACATACAGTCTTTGACGCCTCGCCCACCGGGTTTGATCACGTTCTCCTTTTGCATCCATTGTCCGATGCGAAAGTAGACGTAGAGTTCTTCCTCAGTTCCTGGCCTTGCCGGTCGCTCGGTGATTTGCTTCCGTTTACGCACGGACCACTCTTCGATCGTTCCGACCCAGCGGATCCCGGCCTGTTCAGCACCGAATTGTTTAATCGATTGGTACAACGCAACATATTCAAGCCGTGGCAGCACTTTGTGCTGGTTGTTCATCAACAACTTCAATGGCAAGTGGTAAAAGTTCTTGTTCAAGCAGTCCGCCAGTTGTCCAGTGCGCATCGAACCGACAAGAACGTTTTTCCCTTCCAGCTTGTCTTTGTAATACTCTTTTGTACCGCGTGGTCGGGTTGACCGTTCATAGGCCCGTTCCGGGCTGTCTTCGATCAGCTCATCGAGAAACTTTTCGAGCAACCGGGTTGAACCAGGCAGGAACGGGAACGCGCCGACATTGATTTTGCGAATGCTGCGGTAGAAACGATGTTCTTGAAACCGCTCTTCATCCGCATAGGGAAACAGTACATATGCACCGAACATGCTGCGCTCATATTCACCCGTTGCCCGCTCCCTGTATACTATCGCGTCTCGATATCGATGCATCGTGTTAATATCATCTTCTTCCGGACCGGGCATCCCGTAGCTACGGTGGTAAGACGTTCCTTCATAGGCTGGATTCAACCGGTACTTCGCATCAAAAACATAGCGATATTCAATAGAAGAGTCGCGTTTTTTCAAGGTGAATACATTGTCCGGACGCTGAGAGAGGGTCGGCCAATCCTCCGTATTATCGGAAGGCAAGCTATTGTAATAGAGAGTGAACGTCTCCCCATTTCGCGGATTGCGGAAAGTGACGCTGGCCTTTCGGGATTTGTCTAATGCAACAAACAACCCGCTTCTGTTCACTTTGATGATGTCCTGACGGACGAGCTCGTATTTGGTTTTCAACAAACTGTAGATTTTCAAGAAACACCAATATTCATAGAGCTGAGCTAAATCCTTTAAAGACAGTCGGGTCAAATCTCCTTGAATGGCCAACCCTTTCATAAGCATGAGGTAAAAACGATATACATCACGATATCCCGGTGCCATTTGCAGCACGAGTGTAACCGACATATGCCGCATCATCCCGGCTTCCTGAAGGAAGTCGTAACGAAGCAATCGGCGAAGCTGGGTCTGCATGAGATCCAGTTGCTTCGTCAATAAAGGATCGGATGTCCGCTCTTTAGCCGACACATTCCTTCGCAACTCTGTAAGCTTCTTCCCAATACGCTCCAACATCCAGCGAAGAAAACGGTTCTCTCCAGTATCGTAGTGGATGATCCTTCGGCTTTCGAGCAGCTTAGTCAAACGGTAACGGTTGTTATAGATGTTCAAGAAGCCATTCCGTTCATCTTGAATGAACAGGTGGGGCCTTTTTCTCAAAAAAGTCGTATTCCCACGATCCACCCGTTTCACCCGATCAGCGTCCCGCAAGACTTGCTCCCGCTTCATCAGGTGATGGGGAGCGGCTTGAATCCGGTCAACCGCATCCACAAGCTGGCGGAAAATCATCTGCAGGATCGCAAAGAACTCGGTTAAACTCTGGTGCCGAGTATGGCGGAGCTGCGCGGATTGGTACGTTTTTCGCAGAAAGTCGAACGCAAGGTTGTGAATTTGCTCGTTCACTTCCCGCAATAGATTCATATAGTCCGTCTTATAGTCGAGCTTGGTTGGGAAAATTTCCAGTTGCACGATCAGCGCTGTCTGCCCATTGACCCGTACCACAAGATCGGTATACCCCACCTCGTTCTGAAACTGCAACGTGCCCGCGAGAATGCTTTGGTCTCTACCGATCGGTTTAATCGCCTGGCGCAAGTGGACATTTTCGTGATAAAATTGGATGTTTTTAACCTGTTTCTTCTGAATGACCAGGGTATATGTTTGGGTCTCATAGAAGCTGGGAGGGATCGAACCTCCCTGTACTTTTACCATTGTGCCTGTCTCAGTCGAGTAAGCTAGGGCACTTTGAATCTGCAGCGGATAAGGGCCCACGGACACACGAATCGTCGATTCAACCCAGTTGTCATCGTCGGTTCGATGGAGATGGAGTGTTTCTACCGTTGGATGAATGGGTCTTCCTTGGATATAAAGATCGAACAAGTCGGTCTCGATTCGCAATAATTCCACATGGGAATTACGCGAGCCAGAAAGAGGTGAATCCATCTTCTTCTAACCTCCGCAACATGTAGGCCACTTTTCTTGCGCTTTGTGGGTAAACGGCGTTCGGGCCTTGGCCAGTCGTCTTCCATGGCTTGTAGAGCTCAGAAGCATCGTCGAGCATTTCGTCCATGTCCTTTTTCTCCCCAGTCGCAAGAAACATGAGCTCGATCAGTACTCGCTTCACAGATTGACTACTTCCCTGGATACGGGGAAGAATTTTTTGCAGAAGCTGCTGATCGAAAGCCTCGTTCGGTTCAAGTAAACCGAACCGGTGATTATAGATCATGTAAAAACAAATCGCATCACGTACCCGGAAACCAATCTGGGAATGGACTTCCTCCAAGATCGTGTTGATGTCGACGAGCTTGTGTGTCGTCTGTTGAATCAATTCTTCATGTTCGGGATAGGCATCGATTAGGCTGACATATTCCGTTCGCAAAAAGTCGTTTAACGCTGGAACAGGCACTGCTCCAACTGTCGGAGTAAAGGCACCATCCGGCAGTTGCTCAAGGTTAATGTAATTAAACTCTATTGTATTCGCGCGATCCAGCACCTTTTTACTGAACGGGTGAGTTGTCTCGTCCATATTGACTGTCCCGATGAAGTAGACGTTATCCGGAATCGTTAATGTGCCGAACAGTTTATGTTCGTGCTGATTAAATACGTAGTTATGAAGGATTGGGTCAGTGATCAGTTGTCCATGCTCCCAACGTTGAGTCTCCAAAATACTAAGAATATCGCTGAAATAATGTTCAACGCGAGCAAGGTTCATTTCGTCCAAGCAAATAAAATAAGGCTTCTGTCGGTTTTGCGGCTTCGATGCTTCGAGCAAAACCTGAGTTAGTCTTCCCGGTTGGAATTGTTGATCGAGACTCCGATACCCGAGTAAGTCGGAAGGATCGCTCCAATCTGGACGGACCGGGATAAGGTTGAACTGTCCGTTCTGCTCCGTTGCTCCAAGCGCTTCGGCAAACAGCTTAACAAGCTTGGTTTTACCCGTTCCGGAAATGCCCGCGAGAATGACGAAAGGCTTCGTTTTCAGAGAAAGGTAGAAATTGTCGATCAATTTCGATGGGTAAAGGAAACCTTTCCTCGCGATGTAGGTTTTAATCGCTTGGAGATGTTCGGATACCGTTAATTGCACCGAAGTTTGCTCCCGTTCATGATCAACAACCATAACATCTTGTATATCATCGTTTCCAGGTTGGACATTTTCATGGGATGGCTTATCCATATAGGAATCAAGCGATGGAAATATTTCAGGTTGTGCAGTTTTCAGTTCGACGAACTGCTGATAATTGTCCATCATATTTTTGAGATCGGAGAGCAACTGTTCATCATCAGGAATATGGTCACGATCATATCGAAGATAGGCAACCGAAGATACTTGATAAGCTTTACCAAGGTCTCTGGATGTGAGATGGAAGTTCTCGTCTTTATGCATTCCATGTAAAGGAAGCACTTCCCTCATTTTTTGGACCATATCCGTTAAATATAAACGTGCCTTTTTCTTTAAGCGATCCATGGGGATGGTTACCCCTTGCGCCAGAGACAAATAGATCGCTGACATATCTTCTGCAAAAAGATAGACGATATACTCTCCTTGCCTTGTTGTTGTAGTGATCTGTTTATTCATGATAGCGATCCAAGGAACGGCCGCCCAATTCCCCTGACCCACCGATCCTTGAATTTTATATTGATCACTAATGAATGGGAGCTTGGAAAGCACTTGGGGAATAGTATTTCGAAAAAGATATCCCATGGGGTGGTTGGTAATAGGTTCGGTTTTGGCTTTTAAGTAGGAGTTCACGATTTCCGTCAAATGCTTTTGCAGGGAAAGAGGACGTTGAAGGCTGCTGAAATATCGTTCAAGTTCCGTCATCGCGTATTCTCTTAACTCCTTCAATGATTCCGAATCTAATTGATGGAGAATTTCGTTCTTGAAGGTAATCGTACTCCGCTCTTGATCGACATCAAGAACCTCTGACAACGCTTCGATCGGATTTTTCATAATGGCGCGAAATTGACCATCCGATAGCCCTTCCCAACGATTACCGAAATGAGATGGAGGTGAATCAACAATGAGTCCTCGGGCTTCTCGTTCTAGGAAGAAATCGCGGAATCGCCTGAGAATTGATGCAAGGGAAGCAACTTTGGTCTGAGATTCCTCCCATTCATCTAGCATGCACAAGACAAGGACCATTTTATAGGACCGTTGTTTTTGCTTGAAAATATGTTGGAGTTGAAGCGGTAGTGTCATTTCGTCCTCCATGGATTAATTACTAATATTGGATTACAATTTAATCCCATATTACCATATTACCCGTGGATATATAGATTGATTTATTGACAGAATAGACACTCATGTTCAGTTCATCTTTGATACGCTCTTTACTTATGAATATGTCGCCCGGTTTCTGTCCGTCCTTATCAGTAGAAGCACAATGCATAGATAAATATATGTATACCTTCAAAGTATCATCATTAGGGAAATCTGGATAAATGTTGGAGATGATCTTTCTTGGCATGATGAACATAGATAAACACTGCACAAAGTGGGTAGTGCTCTGATCTGGTTTTACGATTAATGAACTGAAATTCCGTATTTTTTTCATGAGTAGACCTCCGTTGTTTGTTCCGTTATAATCTATTAAATCAGATGGAGAGCAAACGCAAAAGCGATAATCCTGTCGCCGCTCACTTTCTTTGACGGAAGAAGAGTGGCGATTTGTTATGTTCATTGACGGGAAGGAAAAAGGGAGGGTTGACGTAGAAATCATAGAGTTGAAACGACAATCATGATCGGA